>JAEEGL011199088.1_pt1 | contig 24468 bp, 26 predicted proteins | sample 9134231 | NCBI WGS metagenome assembly JAEEGL01 (sample SAMN16246548, study PRJNA631951) | gut metagenome | biome: gut microbiome; feature: rumen; material: fiber-attached | host: Bos | place: Iran: Karaj | collected 2018-10
CGAGGAGCTGAAGGCGCTGGAGGAGCGCCGGGCGAAAGAGCGTCAGATGCGCGAGCAGATGCTGGGGGAGATCCGGGATCTGCTGGTGAAGACGGACAAACCCAAAACCGAAAACTGAGAAAAGGAGAAAACGAAATGTTTGATTTCACCAACATGAGCGACGCGCAGCTGCAGGCCCGCGCCGCCGAGATCCTGGCAGACATGACCAAGGATGGCGCCAACCTGGAAGAGCTGCGCGCCGAGGCCCAGGCCATCAAGGAGGAGCGGGAAGCCCGCGCCGCCGCGCAGCAGCGCCAGGAGACCCGCGCCGCCATCGCCGCCGGCGCCGGCTCCGTGATCGCCCGCGCTCCCCAGGAGCAGACCCGGGCGCAGCGCTTCGCCGTGGACAGCGTGGAATACCGCGACGCATGGGTCAGAAGCGTCTGCGGCCTGGAGATGAGCCAGGAGGAACGCTCCGCGCTGGCCTCCTCCGGCGCCGTGATCCCCACCATGACGGTGAACGCCGTCTGGGACAAGCTGGTCAAGGACGCCGAGCTGCTCGGCCGCGTGGACGTGAGCCAGTTCCCCAGCTACGTGCGCTTCCCCAAGGCCACCACCAACAACGCCGCCACCGGCCAGGCCGTGGGCGGCAGCATCAGCGAGAGCTCCGACGTGATCGGCTATGTGGACCTGACCCCCAACGAGTACGTCAAGCTCCTGACCGTGGGCGCCGACATCGACCACATGGCCGTGTCCGCCGTGCACGACTGGATCGTGGACAACCTGGTGGGCCAGATCCGCTACGCCATCAACAAGGATATCCTGGTAGGCAGCGGAAGCAACTGCTGCAAGGGCATCACCGCCAGCGTCAGCGCCTCCAGCACCGCCATCCCGGCGACCCTGACCAAGGCCGCGCTCCTGGGCATCATGGGCGCCCTGGGCAGCCAGTACCAGGCCGGCGCCATCTGGATCATGACCTCCAACATGTTCTTCAACGAGGTCATGGCGCTGACCACGCTCAACGACTACATCATCAACGACGGCTTCCAGTACAAGCTGTTCGGCCATGACGTGGTCCTCATGTCCGAGGCTCTGGTCAGCTCCAAGGAGACCATCTTCTACGGCGACCCCAAGGCCTACAAGCTGAACATCTTCAAGCCGCTGGAGGTCAAGGCCTTCGAGACGGCCACCACCACCAACAAGCAGTTCCGCGGCGCTTGCCTTGCCGACGGCGAGCTGCTGGACACCAGCGCCTTCGTCCGCTTCGCCAAGACCTGATGAGGGGGTGAGCGCATGAGGACGATGATCGCGATCCCCTGCATGGACATGGTCCACGCGGCCTTCATGCGCTCGCTTGCGCGCATGAAGCAGGTCGGGGAGACCGAGGTGGAGATTCTCTCGGGCTCCCTGATCTACGATTCACGAAACCGCCTGGCGGAGCAGGCCGTGGAGGGCGGCTTCGACCGGATGCTGTGGCTGGACGCGGACATGGTCTTCGAGCCCGAGCTGATGCAGATCCTGTCGGAGGATCTGGACAGCGGCATGGAGATGGTCTGCGGGCTGTATTTCAAGCGCGTGGAGCCCATCACGCCGGTGATCTACAAGAGCTGCGGGCTTTACTCGTTCCAGCAGGGGAAGCTGGAGCCCCATGCCATGCCCTACTGGGATTATCCTCAGGACGCGGCCTTCGAGATCGACGCCTGCGGCTTCGGCGCCGTGATGATGAGCGTGGAAACGCTGAAGCGCACCAGAGACAAGCTGGGGGCGTACCCCTTTATGCCCGTCATGGGCTTCGGTGAGGATCTGAGCTTCTGCCTTCGTTTTCAGGAGGCGGGCGGGAAGATCTGGTGCGACTCCCGGGCAAAACTGGGACACGCCGGCGGGCATATCTTCACCGAGGAAGACTATCTGACGGGGAGGAACAAGCTATGAGCACCCTGAGCGACATCAAGACAGATCTGCGGATCTCCCACGATGCCCTTAACACCGACATTCAGGACGACATCGACACCGCAAAGCAGCGGATGCGCATGAAGGGCGTGAAGGTGATCGACGAGGACGACAAGCTCACCAAAACGGCTCTGAAGCTCCACGCCAAGGCCAGCTTCAACTTCCAGGGCGACGGGGAGCGCTACGCGGCCGCCTTCGAGAAGCTGACCGACGCCATGTGCCTGTCGGGGGACTACAACGCCGGAGGAAGGAGAGGCTGCTGTCATGAGTAAAGCCTTCTCCGCCGAGCGGAGCAACCGGACGCCGATGACCGACAGGGTGATCCTGATCGGAAGCGACGTCGGCAGCCAGGACGGGGACGGGTACGACGTGGCCGTCACGCCGACCAGGCGGGAGATCTTCGGAGGCTTTGCCGAAGGCGTCTCCCGGGCGGAATACTATGAAGCCATGAAGGCGGGCGTCCGGCTCTCGGCCACGGTGGAGATCTGGGAGGACGATTTCCAGGGGGAGCGGCTGCTGGAGTACGGCAGCCGGAAGTTCCAGATCGGACGGGCCTGGCCCACCGGTCGGGGAACGCTGCAGCTCTATCTGACGGAGGTGTGGAGATGATCGACACCACGATCCGCACGGCGCTGGCGCCGCTGGGGATCCCCGTGGAGCCCAACGAGTACGAGGGAAGCGCACAGGAGTACATCAGCTTCGTCTATCAGGAGCTGGGCGCGATCCACGCGGACGGTATGCCGCACGCGATCCGGTACATCCTGGACCTTCACTGGTATTTGCCGCGGGGGAAGAACCCATCCGCCGGGAAGGACCGGATCCGGCACCTGCTGAAGAGGGCCGGCGCCACCTGGCCCAACGTGGTCAACGCCTCCGACAAGGAGGGCCAGCACTACGTCTTCGAATGCGAAATGGCTGGAGCGGTGCCCGATATGCCGGAGGATCCGCCGGCGCCGGAGACGCCCGGAGAGCCGGAGGAGCCGGACGATGGCTGACTTCAAGGTGGAGGGCCTGGACCTGGCGCAGGCGGAGCTGGACAAGCTCGCCCACCTCCCGGCGGAAGGGAAAAAAGAGATCCTGACCGCTATGGCAAGCGTCGCCATGGAGGCGCAGCGGAGAGAGGGCCTGTCCATGGGCGTGTATGACCGGGAAAACAACGGAAAGCACGCCATCGACAGCATCGGCTTGACCAAGCCGAAAATCACGGAGGACGGAGGAAAGATCTCCGTTACCTTCAAAGGATCCCGCACGGACAAGAAGCACAAGAAGAAAGTCCGCCATGCGGAGATCATGTTCGTGAACGAATACGGGAAGCGAGGGCAACAGCCAAGACCCGCTATCCGAACGGCCAACGCGAAGGCGGAGGAGCGGATCCAGCAGGCCGGGCAGGCTGCCTTCGACCGACTTCAAAAACAAAACAATTAGGAGGATGTAATATGCCGACTTTTGACCTGAGAAATATCAAGTGCGCTGAGTATAACGAGACGAACGGCGTTGTGAGCTACTCCAACGCCACCAAGGTAGGCGACGCCATGAGCGTGGATCTGAATCTGCGCTATGCGGAGGGCCGCCTGTACGCCGAGTCCAGCTTGGCCGAGTTTCTGAAAAAATGCACCGGCGGTACCATCTCCATTGCCGTCAAGTACATCATGGACGCCGCCCAGACCATGATGTACGGCGCAAGAGCCAAAAGCCGCACCGTCGGCCAGAAGACCATCGCCGGGAAGGTCTACGGCAGCAAGGACGTGGCCAAAAACGTGGGAATCGCGGCCTATGCCCCGGATATGATCGACGGCGTGGAGAAATACACCTGCTTCCTGGTCTATCGGACGGTAATGGGCCTGCCGGCCATGAGCTTCCGCACCATGGGCGAGAACTTCCAGTTTAACACGCCGACCTCGTCCGGCGAGTTTATGCCGATGATCGCAGGCAGCAAGGATTTTCTGGAGGTGGCTGTCTGCGACGACGAAGCTGACGCCATTGCCTGGGTGAATCTGGTGCTCAATGCACAGAGCGGAGGCGGTACCTGATGGACGATATCAGACTGCATGAGACTCCCTTCTCCTTCGCGGGAAGGGAGTATTTGCTGCGCTGCAACTTCAACGTGATCGCAGACGTGGTGGAGGCCTGCGGCGGGGAGCTGCCAAACGTCTTTGACAAGCGCACCCAGCTCAAGACCGGGCGGGAGTTCCTGGCGGCCATGCTCAACGACTTCGCCGACGAGCAGGGCTGGCCGGAGCGCTACACCGCCAAGCAGCTGGGCCGAAAACTGGGCGGACAAATGGCCGTCCTGATGGGCCCGGTGATGCAGCTGGTTCTCTCCGCCTTGTATGAACAGAGAGAGGACGCAGACGGGGAGGAACACCAAAAAAACTGAATGACCACGCAGAGCCTGATCGAAAGATAGACTTTGCGTGGTTTTTGAGCATTTGGGTGCTGGTGTTCGGCAGAGACGAGAAAGTCTTCTGGCGGACCATGAACCCCGTCCGCTGCCACAAGCTGTACAGCGCGATTCTGAGGCCGGAGAACGGGAACAGAAGGCCAACAGAGCGGGAGAAAAAGCCAGCGAGCATGTTTGAGTACCTCACAGGAAGAGGTGGTTAAATGCCAAAAATCCAAACTGATTTTACGATCACCGGAGAGCGGGCCTATAAGCAGGCCATCTCGGAGATCAATTCCGGCCTGGGCGTTCTCAATTCGGAGATGAAGCGGGTCACCGCACAGTTCCAGGACAACGCGGGGAGCATGGACGCCCTGCGGGCGCGAGGAGACGTCCTGGAGCGGCAGCTGCTCTCCGAGCAGGAGAAGGTCGAAAAGCTGCGGGAAGCCCTGGAGCACGCCAAGCGCGAGTACGGCGAGGCCGACAAGCGCACCATGGAGTGGCAGAAATCCCTGAACAACGCCCAGGCGGCCGTGGCAAACACCGAGCACGCCATCCGGGAGAACAACAAGGCCCTGGAGGAAGCCGAGAAGGGCATGCAGGACACCGGCGAGGAGAGCGAGAAGCTGAGCAACAGCGTCAAGGACCTGGCCAGCCAGTTCGGCGTACATCTTCCTGCCGGCCTCGACAAGGCGCTGACCGGCATGAAGGGCTTCTCCGTCGGGGGCGTGGCTGCCATCGGCGCCGTGGCCGCTGCGGTGGCGGCGCTCGTGGCCGCGGAGAAGAAGCTGGTCGATATCACGCGGGAGTCCGCCGCGAGCGCGGACGAGATCCTGACCATGTCCCAGATCACCGGCCTCTCCACGGACACCATCCAGGAAATGAAATATGCCGCCAATCTGATCGACGTGAGCTTCGAGACGATCAAGGGCAGCATGACCAAGCTGAAGAACAATATGCAGGACGCCCGGGACGGGAACGAGAAGCTGACGGAGACCTTCCGCACGCTGGGCGTGGAGATCGAAAACACGGACGGCAGCCTCCGGGACGCGGAGGAGGTGTTCTACGCCTGCATCGACGCCCTGGGCGAGATCGAGAACGCCACCGAGCGGGACGCCGTGGCCATGGACGTATTCGGCAAGAAGGCAGAGGAGCTGAACCCCCTGATCCTCCAGGGGAGCGAGCGGATGCGGGAGCTGGCCGAGGAAGCGGACAACACCAACTACGTGATCGGCGAGGAGGGCCTGGAAGCCCTGGGCACTGTGGACGACGCATACCAGCGCCTTCAGAAGACCCAGGAGGGCATCAAAAACCAGATGGCCGAGGAGATGGCCCCCGCCGTCACGGAGCTCTACAAGAGCTGGACGGGCCTTATAGCGAGCGCTGGAAAGGCGCTGATCGACTCCGGGATCATCGACGGCCTGGGAGAGATCCTGAAGGCCGTGTCAGATATCCTCGGGCCGGTCGAAACTCTGAACGACGAGCTGATCCCCGGGACCGGGGAGAGCATCGAGGCGATCAAGAAGCCCCTGAGCTGGCTCGGCGGCATGCTGGCCAGCTTCGCCGACTTCATCGACATCCTGAACAACTTCAATCTGCGTGGCCTGTTTTCCGGGGACCTCTTCGACGCGATGGGCTGGAACTATGGCAATGGCACGGCGAACCACTACCAGACCTGGAAGATGGAGCAGGAAGGGCGGCTGGATGAATACACCTCCTACTATGAGGACAAGTGGGAGCGGGAGGAAAGAGACCGCCATGTCAGCACCGGCGGTTTTGCCACCGGCACCATGCACTTTGTCGGCGGACGCGCCAGGGTGGGCGAAAACGGCCCGGAGACGGTGGATCTGCCGGAGGGCACGCGAATCTGGAATGCGCAGGACACGCGCCGCGGCGCCGGCAGCGTCTACATCGATAAGGTGATCGTGGACGCCTCGAACGTCAGGGAGTTCAACGACGTGGTGGAGGCTGTCAGAGACCTGCAGGTCGTCAGGAGGATGGGATAATGGCAACTTATACGCTGAACGCAACGGCAACCGGAATCTGGGACAGCAGCAGGCCGACCACGCCCGTGTCTTCCGAAGTGACCGCAAAGATGACCCCCCGGCAGATGCTTTTCAAGTTCGGCTCCGTCCCGAGCGGGATGATTTATAAAAAAATAATCAAGATCACGCCGTCATTCTGGCTGGCGTCCGGCGAGAGAAACGGGCAGGTCGGCTATGTCAGGGGCAATTATGAGCCGATGATCGAGGCGTGGGACCCGGCGACGCTGACGGCCAACAACGTCCCGAAGCGGCTCTTTGATCCAAGCTGGGAAACGCCATGGGTGCACAACGCATCGGGCGAAACCGTCGCCGGCAGGTATTTCTACGATGTGCAGAAATACTACAGCGCCGCGCAGCGCGACAGGGTCCCGGTGCTTGACGTGCTGAACTATGGGCTGCGCTTCATTCCGGAATCGCAATCTCCGACCGACGGATGGCAGATCGCAACGCACCTTAGCGCCTACAAACCGACGTTGCTTGTGGAGTATGGGGATACCGTCGCCATGGTGCCGGGGTCCATGTCCCCCACGGGTTACATCCCGAAAAATACGGATTGCACATTCCGATGGAATGTGCAAGCATCCGGCGTCTGTCCAGGCAGCCTGACGGTGGCCAGCACTATCTTCAGCTGGAGGCCAGCAGGCGGGTCCTGGACCAACGTGTCGGTCGGTACCGCCAAGAGCTACACGCTGGCAGGCTCGAACATCACCGCCGACTCCATCGAATGGAAGGTCGCGGTCACGGACTCGAACGGCACGACAACGACCTCCGCAGTACAGACAAACAGCACGGTGGAGGAGCTCTCTCAAGCGGTGGCCATCAGCCCGAAGAACACCATGGTGGACGGCAGCAAAAGAAATCTGTTCACCTGGGAGCACATCATCGGCACCGGAACCGCGCCGACAAAATCGCAGCTGCAATGTTCATCCGACGGAGGATCTACGTGGACCCAGATCATGAGCGTGAGCCTGCCGGTCCTCCAGGGGAACGTGAGCGCAAACGTGCTCCCGGCAGGAGAGATCCTGTGGAGAGTGCGGACATTCAACACGGAAAACAACGCAGGGAGTTGGTCAGAGCCCGTTCCGATCACAGTAGTGGCGGCGCCGGGGACGCCGGCCGTCAGCGCGGAGCAGACGCCGCGGCCGCTGATCTCCTGGCAGGTAACCGGACAGCAGGGATTTCAGATCCGTATCGCGGGAGTATGGGAGAGCGGGAGCGTCTACGGAACGCAGACCAACTTCAAGCTGCCCATTATCCTTCCGGACGGCGACTACACCGTGGAGGTCCGGGTGGTGAACGAGTACGGACTCTGGTCCGAGTGGGGAAGTGCGCCGATCTCCGTCAGCCACATCGGGGGAGCATCCATCACGCTCACGGCCATGTCGATCGGAGAGATCTACCTAAGCTGGACGACCAACGGGAGCTATGCGCGCTTCCTGGTGGAGCGGGACGGCGTCCCTGTGGCCTTGACGGAGGAGCCAAACTGGGTGGACTACCGGGCAGTTGGGGAGCATCGATACCGCGTGCTCGGCCTTAACGACAGCGACGACTACCGCGAATCGAACGAGATCATCGTGACGCTGACGGTGGAAATCAACTCCGTCACGGATCTGCTGACGGGCGAGCGGCTGGACATGCCGTACAGCACGACCCAGATCCAGGAGGAGCAGATCACGATCAGCCATGCCGTGGAGCTGACGCACTTCGCAGGCGCAGCGTACCCGATCGCAGAGGTCGGAGAGGCACGAGATCGAGCTGTGGAGTTCGAGGCGGCGTTCCTGCACCAGACGGAGGGGAAACGCCTAGAAGCGCTCGTGGGCCGCCTGGTGTGCCTCAAGAGCAAGAACAACGAGAGCGTCGTGGGTGTGCTGCGCCAGCTGAAAAAAACCTCGTCGGTCTTCTGGATCGACTACGTCGGCGAGGTCTCCCAGGTCGATGACCGCGAGGAGGTGGAACTGTGATCCGAACCATTGAAACGCGTGTCGACGTGCTGAGAAACGGCGCGCCGCTGAAACAGCTGCGCACCGTGGAGACACCGAGAATCCGGATGCGGGCAAGGTCCGCCATCACGAGCAGCATGCAGCTGGAGTGCGCGCCGGACGACACGGTGGACTGGCTCAAGGACGAGCTGCAGCCGGTGCTGGTGGTGGACGGTGTGGAGCATCCGCTCGGGATCTTCGCACCGGCGACCGTGACGCCATCCGCCACTGACGGACAGAGGAGAGTCAGCGTCGAGGCATTCGACCGGTGCTGGCGGGTGCAATGTACCAGAACGGAGAGCCTGCTGCACCTGGCGAGCGGAACGAACTATATCCAGGCAATCAAGACTCTTCTGACAGCGGCGGGGGTCGCCGCGGTGACAGAGACGCCGACGCACGAAACACTGGCCAACGACCGGGAGGACTGGCAGGCTGGCGAGAGCTATTTGACGATCATCAATCAGCTGCTCGAAGAGATCAACTACAAGCCATTGTGGTTTAACGAGCGCGGAACAGCTGTCCTGGAGCCGAAGAGGATCGTCAGCGCAGAGTACATTGTGCGCACCTACGACGCGTCGAAGGGCAACTGCCTGATGATCCATGAGATCAGTGCAAAACTGGACATCTACAACGCACCAAACGTCTGGATCTGCGTCTGCGCAAACCCGGACGGGAGCGGCCCGATGGTGGCCGTGGCAGAAAACAATAATCCTGTCTCGCCTCTGTCCATCATGCGGAGGGGGCGCCGGATTGCGGAGACCAAGAAGGTGCGGAACATTGCCTCCCAGGAAGCACTGGAGGAATATGCAGCGCAGCTCTGCCAAAGCGGGATGCTGCTGGGAACGACCGTCGACGTAAAAACGGGGATCATGCCGGGCTGCGGCCCGGACGACATCGTCGCCCTGGTGTACCCGGGGATGGAGGGACTCTGCAGAGAGTCCGAGTGGCAGATGGAGTTTGCCCCGGGCGGCGTGATGACGCACAAGCTGGAAAAGGTGGTGCTGAATCTGTGAACGAAGTGGGTGAGGCCCTGCTGCAGGGCGTAAAAAATGAGACGGCGGAGATCAGCTTTGCGACAGTTGCAGAGGTGAGCGCCGGCGGCATCACGCTGATCCTGGACGGAGAGACGGAGAGCGGCGGGAAGGCATACAAGTGCAACTCCGCCGTGGCCTTCCGTCCGGGGGATCGGGTGAAGGTCCACCAGGACAGCGGCACGCTGATCGTGGAGTTTCCGATCGGCGAGCCGGGGAGCAGGTCGCCAATGCCGCCGGGTGGAACGCGGGGACAGGCGCTGGTCAAGCAGAGCGCAGACGACTACGACGCCGCGTGGGGAGACTTCGTCGGGATTCCTGCAGGGGGGACCACCGGGCAATGCCTGGCGAAGAACAGCAACAGCAACTACGACCTGAAATGGGTGACCATGTCGGGCATCCCGTCCGGAGGAAGCAACGGGCAGGTTCTGACGAAGACGACGGCGGGGGCATCCTGGTCGGATCCGCCGACGGAGCTCCCGACCGGCGGTGCAAAGGGGAAGGCCCTACTGAAGAAGAGCGCGACGAATTACGACGTGGAATGGGGCGATATCGTCTCGGCGAGGCTTGCCTACAGCTCCAGCGTGGCCGTCGAGATCGGCTCCACGGGTGTGATCCAGTCGATTAACACCACGCAGCCGAGCCTGGGATCCAGCACCTACGGCAAGTCGTTCAAGGACATCTACACCAGCGGCGGCGTCCTGAGCTTCGGAGCGTCGAAGCTGGGTTTCTTCGGAACCACGCCGATCGCGAAGCAGAGTCTGTCGAGTTCCGCAACGTTGGCGCAGGTCATCACGGCACTCAAGAACTACGGCCTGTTCACCTAAGGAGGAAATAATGATCAAAATTATCGTGAAAGCCCGCTGCGCATGGTGCGAGGCGGACGAACCGATCACCAGCGGAAGCGTCGGGCTGCAGGTGCGTTTCCGTTTCGACGACGCGTGGAGCGGTCTGGAAAAGGTGGCGGTTTTCCAGGGCTCCGGGGAGTCGGTCGACGTGTTTCTGACAGAGGACACCTGTGCTGTACCCGGTGAAGTGCTTGCGACGCCGGGCTCGGTCCTCACCATCGGCGTCTATGGGACCGACGGCACCGGGGAGCTGGTGATCCCTACGATTTACGCCGAGGCCGGGCGGATCTTCCGAGGCGCGGAGCCGTCGGGCGTGGATCCGGAGCCGCCTACGCCGTCCCTGGTGGACCAGATCCTGGCGGCCTGCCAGGCCGCGCAGACGGCGGCCCAGGCGGCCCAGGACGCAGCGGAGGACGCGGAGGAAGTGGCCCAGAGCGTCCGGGACGACGCCGACAGCGGCGCCTTCGACGGCGAGGACGGAGCGCCTGGCCGGGATGGCACCGACGGCGTCAGCCCGACGCTGACGGTGAGCGATATCACCGGCGGGCACCGCATCACGATCACGGACGCCAGCGGCACCAGGACCGTGGACGTAATGGACGGAGCCACCGGCCCTGCCGGCGCTGACGGCGCTCCAGGCGCTGACGGTTACAGCCCCACGGTTTCCGTGACGAACATCACCGGAGGGCACCGGATCACCATCACGGACGCCAACGGCACCCGGACCGTGGACGTAATGGACGGAGCCACCGGAGCGGATGGCGCTCCCGGCGCTCCGGGCGCTGACGGTTACAGCCCCACGGTTTCCGTGACGGACATCACCGGCGGGCATCGGGTGACCATTACAGACAAAAACGGAGCGCATTCATTCGACGTGATGGATGGCCAGGGCGGCTCTGGCGGAACTTCCGACTACTCCGACTTGACCAACAAACCGAAAATTAATGGCGTGACGCTGGAAGGAAACAAGACTCTTGCACAAATCGGCGCCGGGACGTACAGCAAGCCTTCCGGCGGCATCCCCAAGACGGACCTCGAGTCCGATGTGCAATCCAGCTTAGGAAAGGCAGACACCGCTTTGCAGCAACACCAAAGCCTTTCTGACTATCGCACGGCGTCTGCCCAGGACCTGATCGACCAGGAACAGGACGCCGCCATCGCCGGGAAACTCCCGGCCACCGGCAACGCATACCGCGCTGCGTCTATTCCGATGGGGCACTTGGACGCCACCAGCACGGCCACGGTTATGACGGCCCAGGTGCCGGGCATCACCGAGCTGCGGGACGGTGTGTGCGTGTGGCTGACAAACGGCGTGATTGCGTCGGCCTCCGGTGTGACGCTGAACGTGAACGGGCTTGGCGCGAAACCCATCTACAACAGTTTGACAGGTGCGCTCGTCACAACGACCTTCACAGCAGCTTCCGCCTACCTGTTCGTGTACAACTCCGCCCGCGTTACTGGCGGCTGTTGGGATATGGTTTACGGCTATGACACCAACACCACCTACACCCCTGTAAAGCTGGGCTTCGGCTATACCACTTGTTCCACAGCAGAGGCAACGGCGGCGAAGACCGCTGCTCTGTCCAGCTATACGCTGACCGCGAACGGAATTGTGAGCGTGAAGTTCACCAACGCCGTCGGAGCCGGGGCAACCTTGAACATCAACAGCAAAGGAGCCAAAGCGATCCACTACCGCGGAGCAGCGATCACGGACGGGATCATCAAGGCTGGTGACACGGCGACCTTCATCTACTCGACATACTACCACCTGATCGCCATCGACCGGGCGAACCCCACCAAGACGAGCGAACTGACCAACGACAGCGGATTCCTTACGCAGCACCAAGACATCTCCGGCAAACAGGACAAAAACATGGGGTCAGGCAACGCGGGCAAGTTCCTGGTGGTCGGTTCTGACGGCAACATCACGGCGGTTTCCATGTCCGCCTGGCAGGGAGGGAGCTACTGATGAGCCTTGACAAACTCGTTGATTCCACCCAGCTCGACAGCGACCTCACTTCCGTAGCCAACGCCATCCGAGCCAAGTCCGGCGGCAGCGCGGCTCTGGCCTTCCCGGGCGGCTTTGTCAGCGAGATCGGGAACATTCCCAGCGGCGGGGGCGGTGGTTTTGATTTCGATGTTAAGACCGTCACAGTCAACAATAATACGCCGTCTGTTGACCGAGCTTTCGATGATTTCGTTTTCATCGCCCAATGTCAGCCAACGTCCATTCCTGCGGCGGCAAGCCGAGCACGGTTGAAAGCCTATTTCCTTATGTTCGCGTATGTCAACGGGAAATTTATCCCGACAACGAACGCCAAGGGGTATTCCATTTACACAAACACGGCAGGCTCTGCTGATTTCTATGGCGGTCAAACTAATCTGAGTTCAACCGTTGTCGGCGCTACATCTATCACGTTCTCGACAGCTTCAAGTCAGAATATGCAAGCGGGAACTTGGAATGTGCTGCAAATTGAGCTGACCTCCGATTCTCCCATCTATTCGTTCTTCGACTTATAAGGGGGGCTGAAAATGTACGGCAAAATTGAAAACGGCGTATTCTATCGCGCCCCTCACCGCATGGCAGAGGAAGAAGCGCTTGCGCTGGGTTACAAGCCTGTTGTTCTGACACCCGCACCCGAAACGGATAACGAGCATTACCCGGTGGAATGGCTGGAGGAAACAGAAACGGAAATCGTGCGGCATTGGAATGTCGAGGCGTTTCCCGTTGACCCAGACCCCGAACTGGACGATGCGGAGGCGCTCGAAATCCTGCTTGGAGGTGCAACATGAAGCGGTCAAAACTTCTTGCCCTCCGTGCGATGATCGAGAAGGCCAGCGCGGGGATGGATGACCGGGACGCGTCCTGCGGTGCGGAGCTGTTCCCCCGCATGAAGTACGACGGCGCCCTGATCGCCTGCAGGACCCGCATCAACTGGCGCGGGACGGTGAAGATGGCGGCGCAGGATCTGTGGGACCGGGAGGAGAACGACCCAGACCACGCCCCCGCGCTGTGGTCCGACCTGCGCTACCGGGAGGGGATCCGCGTGATCCCGCCGGTCATCACGGCGGCGGAGGCCTTCGCCCAGGGAGAGCGGGGCTGGTGGGGCGACACGCTCTACGAGAGCCTGATCCCGGCCAACGTCTACACACCGGAGCAGTATCCGGCGGGATGGAAGGTCGTCGCATGATCGCCGCCGTACTGATCGCCCAGGTGGTCGCTCTGGCCGTCTGGTGGCCGCTGCTTCGGGCAGCGGGGAGAGGAGAGAGACAATGACCGAGAACGAACTGAGAACCACGGTCTGCGACAAGGCCCGGTCCTGGCTGGGCCGGAAGGAAAGCGACGGCAGCCACCGGGAGATCATCGACGTGTACAACCGCATCCCCCTGCCGGGCGGCTACAAATTGTCCTACACGGACCCCTGGTGCGCCGGCTTCGTCAGCGCCGTGGGCGCGGCCTGCGGGCTATCGGACATCATCTACCCGGACTGCAACTGCGACGCCATGATCAACAAATACCGAGCTGCCGGCCGCTGGATGGAGCGCGACGACTACGTGCCCGCGCCAGGCGACGTGATCTTCTACGACTGGGACGACAGCGGCGCCGGCGACAACACCGGCAGCTCCGATCATGTGGGACTGGTGCTCTCCGCCACCGGGCGCACCGTCAGCGTGATCGAGGGGAACACCAGCGACATGGTGGCCATCCGGACGCGGACGGTGGACCAGGTGTACATCCGGGGCTACGGCCTCCCGGACTATGCCGGAAAGGCGTCGGCCATCAACGGGCACGAGGATCCGGAGGACGAGCCGGCGATCGTACCGGTGCCGGCCACGATCGAGGGCGACTACTCGCTGCCGCTGCACATGCTCCGCCGCGGTGATAAGGGTGACGAGGTCAAGGCGGCCCAGATCCTGCTGATCGGCTGGGGCTACGGTTGCGGCCCGGACGGCGCCGACGGCGACTTCGGCCCGGCCACCGAGGCGGCGGCCATGCAGTTTCAATGGGACTACGGGCTCACCGTGGACGGCGTCATCGGCCCGCTGACGATGGCCAAGCTGCACGGAATCTAATTTTGAAGGAGGATAAAGACACATGAACACACCCGACAAAGCAACTGAGATCAAGGGATTCTTCGCGGCCGTCCTGGCCTTCTGCACGGCCCTCTGGGGCTGGGTAGGCTGGGCGGTGATCGTCCTGATCGTCTGCATGGCCCTGGACTGGATCACCGGCTCCTGGGCCGCCAGACGCAAAGGCGAGTGGTCAAGCGCCATCGCCCGGGACGGGCTCTGGCACAAACTGGGGGAGATCGTGGCCCTGCTGGTGGCGGCTCTCTGCGATATTGCGATCACCGTGATCCTGCACAGCGCCGCCGCGCCGCTCCTGTCAGGAATCGAGTATAAGAATTATTTGACTCTGCTCGCCTCGATCTGGTACATCTTCACGGAGCTGGGATCCATCGTCGAAAACGCCGGCGAGCTGGGCGCGCCGATCCCTGCCTGGCTGCGGAAGGGGATCGCTGCACTGAAAAAGAAAGCGGATTCCGCGGAGCCGATCAGCGGCCAGCCGCCCGAAGAACAGGAGCCGGAAAACTGATACGTCGGAAAACCGGTCGGAAATCAAAAATACAATGATTCTGGAAATGTTGAAAACACTGCGATCTGATGATTTACGGACCGTCGATTCGTAATCAGCAGGTCGTGTGTTCGAGTCACATTACCAGCTCCAGATGGAAATCCCCGGAAATGCTGTTAAAGCAGGCATTTCCGGGGATTATTCGTACCGCACAGCAGGGGCTGGACGGCGAAATAACCTAGATGAGACGGCAAAAAGCAGGCGAAGACGGAACACAGGTCGGAAAAACTTGGATACGCGCCTGTAAAAGAAAGGATTTCGGGCTTTATTTTTTCGCGTCTGTCTGATATAATAATTTGAGAATTTGAACTTTGTCGGTGAAAGCAGCGTGTAGGAGAAAGGAGCAAATGGGTCATGGGTCTCTTTGATAAGAAGTATTGCAGCATTTGTAATGCGAAGATCGGCCTTCTTGGCAATCGCAAGCTGGAGGACGGGAACCTTTGCAAGGATTGTGCGTCCAAGCTTTCGCCGTGGTTCAGCGATCGGCGGCAGAGCACCGTCGCAGAGATCCGGGAACAGCTCGCGTATCGGGAAGATAACCGAATGCTTGTCGGTGCGTTCCACGTTACCCGCAGCCTCGGGCGAAACACGAAGGTGCTCCTGGACGAGGATGCGCGCAAGTTTATGGTGACTTCAGCGCGTAACTTGGCTGAGGCCAATCCCGATGTTCTGGACTATGCCCAGGTCACCGGCTGTGAGTTGGATGTTGATGAGCATAAGCGGGAACTTCGCCATCCGGACAAGGATGGAAAACAGGTCAGCTTTATCCCGCCTCGATTCGAGTTTTCTTATGATTTTTTCGTGATCATTCACGTGAACCATCCTTACTTCGATCAGATCCGCTTCCGTCTCAATCCCAGCGCGGTTGAAGTCGGACAGAGGCGGATCGGCGATACGTTCTCTGTTGCTGCGCGCAGGGCCGGAATGCCCGCGCCGAACTTGAAAAACCAGGTGATCGGCAGTGTTTTGGGTGCCCTGGCCGGACAGGCCCAGACCATGACGACCTGGAACGCGGAATATAACGAATATTTGACCATTGGCCAGGAGATCCGGGATGCGCTTACCCAGGCTCGCCAGGAAGTGAGAGAGCAATACGCCGCGGAAAACGCCCCCAGAAAAGCGGTTACCTGTCCCTGGTGCGGCGCAACTACCATTCCCGATGCGGCAGGCTGCTGTGAATACTGCGGCGGATCGGTCAATGGCTGAACGAGGTCCGATCACCACGTTTATGGAATGACTGACGCCGACCTGCATATCCCGTGGGCTTAGTCCCCTGCGGCAGGAAAAACGTTTTTGCGGCGACCCATGATCTCTGCGCCGATATCCTTGAGGTGACCGCACGGATCGCGGAAGGCCGCAGCGCACGGTATGACCTCAGCTGTTTTGGGGAACGATTATTTCTGCATCGCGCTTTGCTCGGCGCCTTTACCTGGATGGGTCGCTGGACGACGAGAGCTCGTGGTTGCGAACAGAGATTCGGCTCTGTACGAAAATGTATTTTTGACCCTGTGGGGTTTACATTGGAGTGTTCAATGAAGTTTTTGTTCAAGGGAAAAATCTTGACGATCCCGAATTTGCTTTCAGCAATCCGTATCCTGCTGATCCCGGTGTTCATGTGGCTATATCTCGTGCGTGACGATATCACTGCCACCGTGATCGTGCTGATTCTGTCCGGACTGACGGATGCGCTGGACGGATTCATCGCCCGGCATTTTCAAATGGTCAGTGATTTTGGCAAGGCGCTGGATCCCTTTGCCGATAAGCTGACCCAGCTTGCCATGCTCTGCTGTCTCGTGATCCGTTTCCCGCGGATGATCTGGCTGATCGCAGTGCTGTGCGTCAAGGAGATTTTTGTGGCCGCCACCCAGCTGGCCGTAATCAACAAAACGGAAGTCGTGCTTGGCTCTGACTGGCACGGGAAGGTGACGACGATCCTCCTGTATGCAGTGATGATCCTGCATCTGCTATGGCTCGATATGCCGGACAGTCTTTCCTGGACGCTAGTGCTGTTGTGCATGGGCATGGTCCTGCTTTCCGGCGTTCTCTATGGGATCCGGAACATACGGGCAGTCCGAACGGGGAAAAAACCGGAGACGTCGGCCTGATCCACCGATCGAATGAAAAAAGCACCTGAGAAATCTCAGGTGCTTTTTGACGTGTTTATGAAAATTTGGGGCGTTCCTTGCCGTCGGCCGGGGGAACATAGCCGTGCTGGATCTGAGGGTGTTTTTCCTTCAGCAGGGCGTGGATCCGATCCACGTCCTCCTCCTTGTTGAAGATGAGATTGGCAAATTCCTTTTCCCCGTGGACCAGGATCAGACGATAGTAGTAATAAGCAGGGCTGTCGTCCGGTTGGCATTCGCTGATGCGGGTGAAGCTCCGGTCGATGTAATCGTAGGGCACACAGTATTTCCGACCAAGATCGCGATAATACAGACAGAGGTCCCCAATACGCACACGGCCAATGGCCGCGGCATTCTGATAGTCCTGCACATGCGCGTCATCCCGGACCCAAGATTTATCAACGCTGCGAAATCTCAATCTGCCGAATCCAAACATTCCTCGTCCTCATCTTTCTTTTTCAGCAGATTCCACCGATACCAGCCTTTCGGAAGCACGAGGGCGATGATCGTGCCGATCATGCCGACAAGGGAGCCGGTAATAATGCCGCCGATCACGTCCGTGGGGAAGTGGACCACAAGGTAGATACGGGAAATGCCCATCAACAAGCCAAAGACCAGAGCCAGCCAGCTGACCTTTTTGTTCCCCAGCATGAAGACGGGGACCATGGCGGCAAAGGCCGCGTTGGTATGCCCCGAGGGGAAGCAGAAATCGCTCTCCACGTTTTGCCCTACCTGCTCCCACAGGACACGATAGAAATCCAGGGTGTAGGGTCTGGGACGTGCGATGGCGTCTTTCAAATAGACGTTCACCAGCACGGCTCCCAGGAGCAGGGCAATGCTCATGGCGGTACCGTAGCGGCGGGTCTTTTTGAAGAATAAAAGGATCAGCGACAGCGCGATTAGGAACGCGCCCTTCATGCCCAGGAGAGAAATGAAATTCATGATGGCGGTCATTACGTCACCGCCGAACTCATAGAGTTTGTGAATCATCAGCGTGATGCTCTGATCAAAACCGGTAAACACCGAGTTGATCCAGTCGGCGACGCCGGGAATCACAGGAATTGCAAACATGGTTAACCCCTCTCTCTTGCAGTTCTGGCAGTATTTTACCATAAGTCTTTGCCTAAAGTCCACAGGAAATTGTATAAAAGCCAGGAGCAAACGCAAAATATTGAAAAAAGAGAGAGGATGTGGCCCATGTTGAAGCGTTTGTTTTCCTTGCTGTTGGCATGTGTGATGCTGTACCCTTTCCCCTTTGGCGCGGAAGCGGAGTGGACGCGCAGCAGCATATCCGGAGAACACTGCCGTACGTTCTGCGGCACTTCCGTGGGCGGATGGCTGCAAGCTGGGGGCGAACGGGAGGGAACGTACTTTTATTCGATCACAGAGGAACCGGTCAGGGGAGATCTGGAGCTATATGAAGATGGCTTTTTTGTCTATATCCCTCGGAACGGAAAGCAGGGGCATGACTCCTTCAGCTATCAGGTCGTGAATGAAGAGAGCGGCATTTCCCGTGAGCATACCGTCAGCATTCAGATCGATCGTCAGGCTTCCGGCCTCGTTTATGCGGATATGCGCGGCAGACCAGACGGCTATGCTGCGGTACTGCTGGCTGAGAAAGGGCTGTTCATCGGGGAAAAGGTGGCCGGGCGCTGCTGCTTTTCTCCCGGTAAGGCTGTGACGCGAGGGGAGTTTTTGAGCATCTGTATGTGCATATCCGGGAAACCGGTCATCAGCGCGGCCGCGTCCACCGGGTACATGGATGACAACGTGATCCCGGCCTGGATGAAGAGCTATGTCTCCACCGCGGCGATGCAGGGCTTGGAGATCAGCCGTGACGGGAGATTTGAAGCGGACGAGGCGATCACCATGCAGGAGGCGGCTTCGCTCTCAGAACAGATCCTGGGACTGCGCTGTCCGGAGGAACTCAAGACCGAGCAGTTTTTGGACCGCGCTTCCATGGCGGTCCTGCTGCTCGACTGCCTGGAAAAATAAAAATGCGGGTGCAGTACGGCCTCTGCACCCGTTTTTTTTCCTTGACGCAAAACCGCGCGCGCAATAAAATAGGATAAAAGAAATCGGAAAGGAAGCGGTCATATGGCTGGACCTGGCAGGGGACTCGGGCCCCGTGGCTTCCTCACTGACGAGGAAAAACAGAACCTACCCAAAGTCGACGGGGCTTTACTGAAGCGGATCTTATCGTATCTCAAGCCCTACTGGCCACAATTTTTGCTGGTTTTCGCGGCGATCCTTCTGTCTTCTGTCTTCGGTCTTTTGCCCAGCATCATTACCGGACGTATCGTGGACGAGGCGCTTGTAGGCAAGGATCTGACCCTTCTGATCAGGCTCCTCCTTATGGCCTTCGCGACATTGACGGCGTCCCAGGTCATCAGCGTCCTGGAGAGCTACGTCAACGCCTGGATCTCCCAGCGGATCATCTTCGATATGAAGAACCAGATGTACGATCATCTGCAGCACATGCCCCATGCGTTCTTTACCTCGGAGAAGCAGGGCGACATCATCACGCGGATGAATACGGATATCTCCGGCGTCAGCTCTGTCATTTCCGGCACCTTGAGCAGCATTGTCTCCAACATCGTCACCGTTGCGACCACTCTCATTGCGCTCTTCAGCATGAGTTGGAAGCTGGCCATCGTAGGCATTGTGGTGATCCCGCTGCTGGTGATCCCTACCAAGAGCGTGGGTAAGACGCGCTGGAAGATCCTCTCGGAAAGCCAGGCCAAAAATGACGAGATGAACCAGATGGTGAACGAGACACTGTCCGTTTCCGGCTCGCTGCTGGTGAAGCTTTTTACCCGGGAAACGCGGGAATACGAGCGTTTCGTGGACGTGAATGAGGCGGTCACCCGTCTTCAGCTCAAGGAGCAGCGCAGCGGCAAATGGTTCCGGGTGGTCATGGGCATGTTCACCCAGCTTGCCCCGCTGCTGATTTACTTTGCCGGCGGCTGGTTTATCATTGCCCGGGCGGATGAGTCGCTGACGGTCGGTATCATCACGGCCACGGTGGCGCTGGTTAACCGCCTCTACCGTCCTATTGAGAGCCTGCTCAACATTCACGTGGACTTTACCCGCTCCTTGGCGCTCTTTACGAGGATCTTCGATTATTTTGATATGCCCAACCCCATCCAGTCCCCGGAGAACGGTCAAAAGCCCGACGTGACGAACGCGGACGTGGTCTACGACCATGTGTCCTTCTCCTACGATCCGGAAAAGCCATTGCTGACGGATATCGATTTCACTGTTCCGGGCGGGAAGATGTATGCCATCGTCGGACCCTCCGGCTCCGGCAAATCCACCGTTGTGAACCTGATCCCGCGTCTGTATGACGTGTGCGGCGGCAGCGTGAAGATCGCCGGCGTGGACGTGCGGGACTTCGATCTGGAATTCCTGCGTCAGCAGATCGGCGTGGTGACCCAGGACAGCTATTTATTCAACGGAACCATCCGGGAAAATCTGCTTTACGCCAAGGAAGATGCGACGCCCGAGGAGATCGACGCGGCCTGCTACATCGCCAATCTCCACGACTTCATCACCGCGCAGCCCGACGGACTGGAGACGATGGTGGGCAATCGGGGGCTGAAGCTTTCCGGCGGAGAAAAGCAGCGCCTTTCCATTGCACGCGTGATCCTGAAGGACCCCAAGATCCTGATCCTGGACGAGGCCACCTCGGCGCTGGACTCCATCACCGAGAATGCCATCCAGGATGCGCTGGAGGCGCTCATGGAAGGAAGGACCAGCATCGTCATTGCCCACCGCCTCTCCACCATTCTGAAGGCGGATAAGATCCTCGTGGTCAAGGACGGCGTGATCGCCGAGTCCGGTACCCACGAAGAATTACTGGAACGCGGCGGTACATACCGGGAACTGTATGAGACCCAGTTCCGGCAGATCCTGGATTACGAAGGCGGAAAATAAAACACGCAAAGCTCGAGAGACGCTCACGGTCTTTTTTGGCCGCGGGCGTCTCTTTTCTTTGGTACTTGCAAAAAAGATTCAATCATTGTATGATTACACTATTGTATTTACAAAACGGGAAAGAGGTCGCAGCATTGGAGACCATTACATCCAGAAAGAACCCAACGATCCGTCATCTCCGGCTTTTGGCCTCTGACGGGGCCTGCCGCCGGGAGTGGGGCGAATATCTCTGTGACGGTGTAAAAACCCTCCGTGAGGCAGTCCGTTTCGGCGCAAAGGTGAATGCTGTGTTCTGGAAAGACCGGGCAGAAGATGTGGATCTTCCCGAAAGTACGGAACAGGTCCTTTTGCCCTCGGATCTTTTTGACTACGTTTGTCCCCTGAAGAACAGTCCCGGCCCGCTTTTTACTGTAGCGATCCGCGGCTGCCAGAAGCCCGGACAACTGCATAACGCTATTGTTCTGGAGAACGTACAGGACCCGGGAAACGTCGGCACCGTGATCCGCGCTGCCAATGCCTTCGGCATCGGGTCGGTGATCCTGACAGGGGACTGCGCGGATCTGTATCATCCCAAGACCGTCCGCGCCACCATGGGCGCCATCTTCCGCCAGAAGGTGATGGAGATCGATACTGACGATTTGAAAGATTTCTTGAAGGAGCAGGGCCTGCCGCTCTATGCTGCTGCGCTGGATGATCATGCAATAGACGTGCGGCAAGTTTCTCTTCGCCATGCAGCTGTGGCCGTTGGAAGCGAAGGACAGGGCTTGAGCAAAGCGTTTTTGGATCTATGTGACGAGACGGTCATTATCCCCATGAACCCGGACAGCGAATCTCTTAACGCGGCGGTGGCCGCGGCAATCCTCATGTGGGAGGCCAGCAGATAAAGAGAAGAAAGGACGTGAGTCCGTGTCGGCATTGCAATATTGGCTATGGCTCTCCGCGTCCCAGGTGAGTCCCAAGGCAAAGGCTGCGCTGATCGAGCATTACGGCGATGCAGAAAAGATCTATCACGCGCCCGTCGGCTGCTTTTCTTTGATCCCTGGCGTCTCCGAGCAGGAGGCCAGGACGCTGGACGATCGGGACCTGCGCATCGCGAACCGGATCGCCGGCGCCTGTGAGGAACAGGGACTTCAGATCATGACGCTTCAGGACGCGGCCTATCCAAGGCGGCTGAAGAATATTTTTGCGCCGCCTGTGGTATTGTATGGAAAAGGAAAGCTGCCGGACGTGGACAACGAGGCGCTGATCTCCGTGATCGGTACCAGGAAGGCCAGCTTTTATGGGCTGAAAATGGGAAGGGACCTTGCCTATCAGATCTGCTGCGGCGGGGGAATGGTCGTTTCTTTGCTGACAAGCGGCGTGGATGCGGAGGCGGCACGGGGAGCTCTTGCGGCAAACGGCATCTGCATCGGCGTTTTGGGCACGGCCCATGAGGAGGAACACGGCTTTCTCGCCGCTGAGATCGCGGGCCGCGGTGCGCTGATCAGCGAGATCCCGCCCGGCATCCGCTGGCAGAAGCACTTCTTCCGGGACCGGAACCGCATCGCGGCTGGGCTGTCAGCAGGTGTTGTCGTCGTGGAAGCTCCGGAGCGCAGCGGGACCCGTCTCTTCGCCCAGGAGGCCCTGGAGCAAGGGAAGGAAATTTTTGCCGTTCCCGGCCAGGCGGATTCCGAAAACAGCGTTGGAACGCTTTCTCTCATTCAGGAGGGTGCCAAGCTGGTGACCTGCGGCTGGGACGTGCTGTCGGAGTTTGAGGCCCTCTTTCCCGGAAAACTGAAGGACTGCGGAAAGCACCCCGCGCCGGTCTCCAAGCCAGTCGTACCGGACAAGTCTGACGACCGGAATGCGCATTTAGCCGTTGACAAGGATTCCGGGAAAAGATATATTGACCTGAGAGAACAGCTCTCCGCCCTGTCTGAGGACGAGCTGCTGATCGTCAATGCCATTGGCAGAGAGCCGACACACGCGGACGACATCATTGAGAAGTCCGGTCTGCCTACGGCGATGGTCATGAAGCTGCTGACGATGCTGACCATCAAGAAGTACATCAGCAAGAGACCGGGCAATTACTACGTTTTGAATATCACCAAGAAGTGAGGAAACAGCATGGCAAAGGCAAAAGACCTTGTGATCGTCGAATCTCCCGCCAAGGCAAAAACCATCGAGAAATACCTGGGCGGCAACTATAAAGTCACCGCGTCCATGGGACATCTGCGGGATCTTCCCAAGAGCAAAATGGGCGTTGACATCGAAAACGGCTTTGAACCGCAGTACATCCCGGTGCGGGACAAGGCGGATCTGATCCAGCAGCTGAAGAAGGAGGCCAAGAGCGCAAAGACCGTGTATCTGGCCACCGACCCTGACCGTGAGGGCGAAGCGATCTCCTGGCACCTCAAGGAACTGCTGGAGCTGCCGGATGAGAAGGCCCGCCGTGTCACCTTCAACGAGATCACCAAAAAAGTGGTCAATGATAGTATCCGGAATCCCCGGGACATCGACCAGAACCTGGTGGATGCCCAGCAGGCCCGCCGCATCCTGGACCGGATCGTGGGCTATACCCTTTCTCCGCTGCTCTGGCGCAAGGTCAAGCGGGGCCTCTCTGCGGGCCGTGTCCAGTCCGTCGCTACCCGGATGGTGGTGGATCGGGAAGAGGAGATCAAGAATTTCGTCAAAGAAGAATACTGGCTGCTGGACGCGGTCCTCTCACGGATGGACGGCGGCACTTTTTCCGCGCGCTTTTTCGGCGTGGGGGAGAAGAAGCAGGAGCTGAAATGCCGTGAGGACGTGGACGCCGTGATTGAGGCGACCCACGATAAGGACTTTACGGTCAGCTCTGTCAAGCGCGGCGAAAAGCAGCGCAGTCCCGCTCCCCCCTTTATTACCTCCACGCTGCAGCAGGAGGCATCCCGCCGCTTAAGCATGACCCCTCGCCGCACCATGTCCATCGCCCAGCAGCTCTACGAAGGCATTGAGATCAGCGGACAAGGCTCCGTGGGTCTCATCACCTACATGCGTACAGACTCGCTCCGTCTCTCTGAGGAGGCCTTGAGCGCGGCCAGGGACTTTGTCGGCGAGCGTTACGGCAGCGCTTATCTGCCGGCACAGCCCCGCCGCTATAAGACAAAGGCCGGCGCCCAGGACGCCCATGAGGCCATACGTCCCACGGACGTGCGCTTGACGCCGGAGATGGTGCGCAAGGACCTGACCCAGGAGCAGTACCGGCTCTACCGCCTGATCTGGGGCCGCTTTACCGCGAGTCAGATGGCGAACGCTGTCTATGACAGCGTCTCCGTAGACGTTCTGAGCGCGGGCTATACCTTCCGCGCGAACTACTCCGAGCTGAAGTTCCCGGGCTATACCGCTGTGTATGAAGAGGCGCGGGACGAGGAGAGCGACGAGATCTCCAATCCGCTTCCTTCGCTGGCGGAAGGAGAGCTGCTGCATCTGGACAAGATGCTGCCGGATCAGCAATTCACCCAGCCGCCTGCCCGCTATACGGAGGCCACGCTGATCCGTGCCATGGAGGAAAAGGGGATCGGCCGCCCCTCTACCTACGCCCCC
>JAEEGL015106807.1_pt1 | contig 24468 bp, 22 predicted proteins | sample 9134231 | NCBI WGS metagenome assembly JAEEGL01 (sample SAMN16246548, study PRJNA631951) | gut metagenome | biome: gut microbiome; feature: rumen; material: fiber-attached | host: Bos | place: Iran: Karaj | collected 2018-10
AAGAGCGCGATTCCCAGAAGGATCATGTACAGAAACTCGTAGCGGACCTGATATTCTCAAAAGACACCGGTGTCGAGAATGAAGGCGAGATCGCTCCCGGGGAGCGCATGAAGAATATACTCAAGGCCAATATCCCCGCGCTCACATATATGCTCTTCGAGTACGCATACGAACGTGAAAAGATGATCGGAGAAGGGAAGAAACCCGGTGAAAAGGTGACCATTCCCCTGTTAAGGGAGACCCTTGAGCGTATTCCTATGGGCAATGAGGACGGATTCGGAGAGGAAATCATAGCAGCCATGGAGGAGAAGCTCGCCGGGATCATAGAGACTTTTGCCTCACAGGAAGTAGAGCTCGGCGGACAGAAAAAACAGCTTGCGGAATTACTGACAGGTATCGAAGTTCCCGGAGCATTTTCATTCATGAAACCGGTTAAGGTTAAGGTTCCGTATGCCAGCGTCGCATATGAACTTGAAAAGGCTATCACCAGCCAGTTTGAAACGGGCAATGCGGCCCTCACGATGCAGTTCATCGAGGCTGAAGCAAAGGTCAATGAAGCCGTCGTTGAGGCTACGAATACCATCCAGGAGTTGTTTAACGAAGAGCAGGGTATCAAATTCGATGAAAACGGTAAATTGATAGTAGAAGAAAAGGAAGATCCGGAAAAGGTCAACCGTAAGAGTAATAAGACTGCCATTGAGCGTGAGAAGATCGAATTGAAACGCGTTCATAATCTGGAAATTGAAATGTCAGAAAATAAGCAGGGAATCACTGTTGCCAAGAATATGGCGCAGATGAACGAGGTGTTGAAAAAAATGCCGAACTTTTCTGCTTATGTATTACCGATTGATGCATCTAAGCCTGAGGCGGAGGAACTTGACAGGATCAGGAAGACCCTTGATACTGTATATTCCTTCTATGTCAGCTTTCAGGGAGATCAGCTTCACGTTCTGACGTCTAACTATGATATTGATAAACTTCCTGCACAGCAATACAGGGAGTTTATCGATCAGTTTAAGCCAATCACGCGGGCGCAGGCTCTTAATGGTCTGAACAGGACATCTGTCGATGACACCGACCGCATTCTCAAAAGCTCTGCCATGAAAGCATCTACTGCTGCATGCACGATCATAGACAATATGAGAGCTATTGTCACGGCTAAACCCGAGGAACTGGATAAAAAGGTCTATGATGCAATAGAATGTTGGCGACAGCAACATACTCTATTGACCGCATATAAGAACGATTACCTTCTCCGTTCCGTAGCGGATACATTCAAATTTATGATCACAAAGGCGATAAAGTATGATGATGACCAGCATGCTGTTGCAATTGAGAACCCCGAAATCCTTAATAACGCTATTGCCGATGCGGAAGCGTATCTTTTGGATCTGACAGGATTGAAAAGAGATTATGACATCTGTCAGCAGGCCAAAGCCGGCGGAGATGATAATCTGCAGGTTCAGGCCGCCGAAGCCGAGAGCAGGTTCGTGGATACTTTTTTGGAAATGAATAAACAGTCGGTTGTAGCGGGACTTGAATTTACTCTCATGGCTTACACTGAAAAAGCGTCACGCGAATTTGCCAGAAAGGAACTCGAAAAGTATTTTGCAGACAGGGAAAACGGTGGCGACGAATTTCGTGAGGCATATGAAGCTTTTATGAGAGATTACCAGGAGTATGCAGAACTCCATAGTCAGCTGTTTAAAAAGTATGGTAATTCTGACAGAGATAAAGCCATTAAAGAACAGAACCCGGAATTCCTGGAGATGACCGCAAGGCTGAAAGCAATCGAACCGCAGGCTGTAAAATCCAGACGGAACTTCGCTGTGCAGTATCAAAAAGTTCTGGATAACCGTCTGAAGATAAATGAGTGGCTGGCTGCCGGCGGAGAAAAGCAGGACGATGAAAACAGAGAGCCTGCCAATGTTAAAGAAGGACACGAAATTCTTGAAAAGATGGTTGCCGATGTGGCTGCCGGCGCTGAAGGTTCAGGCAAATTCGTCAAGCTGGTCATGGGGCAGTATTTCAGCAGGATGTCCATTCAGGATAAGCGTGCCATGCTGGCTTCCGCTCTTCGTGAGAAGAAGAGGCAGATCGTGGTCGGAGGCAAAAAGATATACGATCCCGACGAAAACGTGAATGCAGCCTTTATCAGCGGTTACTTAAAGGGTGCAGGACCGCTGTTCCAGAAGATGCTGCAGGGGCTTCCGGAATCGGCGCTTCCGCAGGAATTCCGCAAGGCACTGTCGGATATGAAATCGGAACTTGCACATATACCGGATGAGGTGGTACAGGCCAGACTTTCCGCGCTGGTAGCGGAGTCCAACCATCGTATCACAAATATAGAAGTGGTGTCTTCTCTCGGTGCTGCTTCCGTCGGTGAAACATTCCTCGTGAAGGTTTACGGCCCCGAATTGCCGAAAGCAGGTAAAGAAGCGGTTGTAAAGATCCTGCGTCCCGATGTCAAGAACAGGATGGACAGAGAAAAGGACTTCATGCTTGAATGCGCTAAGAAAACAGATAAGGGCATGGAACTTACCTATCTCGGCAAGCTGAAGAATATATACGAGGAACTGGACTTTACGCTCGAAGCCAAGAATATAAAAGCCGGTGAATTGTATAATAAGGCTTACGACAAGAAAAAGAAGAAGGATGATGTCGAAGCCATGAAACTGAGTGATCTGGTTAAGCCCTCATCCAATGTCATGCTGCTTGAGAAGGCCGAAGGAACTACTCTGAACAAGTACATGAGTGAGACACTCAAACTCCATAATTCCGTTATGGAGAAGAACCTGAGACGGGATGCTTTCGGCAAACTCATGTACCGTGTGGATCCCGTGACCGGCGAAGAACGAAAACTAAACGGCAATGATCTGATACAGGCAGAAGAAGAACGGCAGAAACTGGTAGAAAGAATAGCTGCGCTTAAGAAACGCAAGAAGCATCTGCTGACACTGACGCAGAAATGGACTTATGAGGGTATATTCGGTGAGGGATTCTACCATGCGGACCTGCATTCCGGAAACATTCAGGTCAGTGACGAAAAAGCTGTGGTCCTCGACTTCGGTAACTGTACGAAACTGACCGAAGCTCAACAGACCGGTATCATCCGTATGATGGTCTCCGTGATCACCGGAGATGCGGATACATTCCGTGATGAGTTCCTTAAACTGATGACCGATACGCCCAAGGAGACCATCAGGCAGAATAAGGACAGATTCACCAGAGCCATACGACGTATATTCTCGTGCGGCGACTCGAGTGATACGGCGTTACGTATCGTAGCAGCCATTTCCCAGGCATCCAAGATGGGCTTCGAGATACCGCGTGCCATAAATGATTTCGCTGACGGTGCCATGCGTCTGCAGAACAGTATCGATTCGATCGATGATGCGATCGACTATCTGCAGAAGGACGTCAAAGCACTCGACAAGACTTTTTTGGGCGAAAATATTGGCAATAAGCAGCTTGATATGGTCGCCGAAGCCAGTGCAAAGGCGAGCGATTACCAGGTCGCCGGCAGGAATAATTATATCTTAAGGAAAATGGCTCTGTGCGGATTTGATAAGGAGGAGATCAAAGCAAAACTGGATGCTCTTTCCAAAGAAGAGATCTCACGTGAGGACTTTGAAGCACAGTTTATGTCCGGGGTTGAAGTCCGTTTGAAGATGTACGAAGAAATATATGGCGATTATACCGTGGAAGGACTAAAAACGAAAATTCTGCCTCTCTTCAAACAGGAACTGACAGGCGTATTTTCATTTGTTCCGGAGGCCCAAATGAGTGGGATCACACAGCGTCTGGATAACATGATCGCCGGGAACCCCAATGAACAGGTGTTTAAGGATATATTGAACGAGATCCGGGCAGCGGATACGCTCAGACAGCCTCTGAAAAAGTTCCTCGATATCGTGTACGACGATTTCAAAACGGAGGCGGAAAAGGAAGCTGCAAAGGAAGAATTTGCCAACACCTATATAAGTATCATGGATCAAAGATATGCCACTTCCGAAGATAAACAGGAATTAAAGGATGATCAGCTCAAGGAATTGCATGAAACGTTCGTGATCGATGCCGAAATCATCAGGGATGACGCGAATAAGAGAAAAGAACTCTCGCGCAAGAAGGATCCGCAGACAGAAAGATATGTAAAAGCGGAAAAGGCTCTGGAGGGATGCTTTGCCGATGAGAAACAGGGTAAAGATCTTAAGGCTTCGTTTGAAAAACTGAAGGAGCTGCATAAAGCCGTGATAGAGGCTGAAGGAAGCAATGCACAGATCATGAGGGAAGAAGAGGAGAATTTCATTAAGATCCTCAACTCCATTAATTCCAGACGTCTGGTTAAGCTGCTCACTATGCGGAAAGCCGATGACGACAGCTTCTCGGCTGCCGGCGAGAGCAGTTTCCAGGTAGTCATGGGCGATACGATCCATTCGAAGATGTGGAGCGTGATGTGGCAGATGGGCATTCCGAAGGCGAGCGGTATGTTGGCTGAGAGGGCCTGGGAAAACATCAAATCATTTTTCTAAGAGGTTGACATAATATGAAACTAGGAATCGTAGGACTTCCAAATGTAGGCAAAAGTACACTTTTTAATTCACTGACAAAGGCCGGTGCGGAATCGGCCAATTATCCCTTCTGTACGATAGATCCGAATATCGGTATCGTGCCGGTTCCGGACGAGCGTATAGAGAAGCTCGGAGAGCTCTATCATACCAAAAAGGTAACACATGCCACGATCGAGTTCGTGGATATCGCCGGCCTCGTAAAGGGAGCATCCAAAGGTGAAGGACTGGGTAATCAGTTCCTGGCCAATATCCGTGAAGTGGATGCCATCGTTCACGTGGTCAGATGTTTCGAGGATACCAACGTGGTACATGTGGACGGATCGATAGATCCCGTCAGAGATATAGAGACCATTAACTTAGAGCTCATATTTGCCGATCTCGAAGTGCTCGAGCGCCGTATCGCGAAGGTTGCCCGTACCCGCCAGATGGATAAGGCGGCAGGTAAGGAATACGATATGCTCATGGCCTTAAAGGAGCATCTTGAGGGCGGAAACAGAGCAGCTACATTTGAAGTTCCCGACGATGAAGATCTGGCGGCAGCTTTCCGCGAGTATAATCTGCTGACCGCCAAGCCCGTAATCTATGCTGCAAATGTGGCAGAGGATGATCTGGCCGATGACGGTGCGGCCAATGCTCATGTACAGGCGGTACGTAAATTCGCCGAGGAAGAGGGCAGCAGAGTGTTCGTGATCTGTGCCCAGATAGAGCAGGAGATCAGCGAACTCGATGATGAAGAGAAGTCCATGTTCCTGGAGGATCTGGGACTTAAGGAGTCCGGACTCGAGAAACTGATCGCATCCAGCTATGATCTGTTGGGGCTCATGAGTTTCCTTACAGCCGGCGAAGACGAATGCCGTGCCTGGACTATAAAGAAGGGTACCAGGGCACCTCAGGCAGCAGGCAAGATACATACCGATTTTGAACGCGGATTCATTAAGGCGGAAGTAGTCAACTACAAGGATCTGCTGGAACTCGGATCGCTGGCGGCAGCGAGAGAAAAGGGTATAGTAGGCATGGAAGGCAAGGACTATGTCGTTCGGGACGGCGATGTGATCCTCTTCCGTTTCAATGTGTGACCGATATGCAGGAATTAATGGGTGCGACCGATATCGCATTCCCCAATCTGGGGATATATCTTAATAATGTACCGAAGTCATTTACCATCTTCGGTTTTCCGATCGCTTTGTACGGGTGCTTCATAGCACTGGGCATGCTCTGCGGCATCGCTCTTGCTTCACGTATGGGGCCGGCCAATAATGTGAGTTCCGACACAATCTGGGATTTCTGGATCTACGCGATCGTGCTGGGCGTGATAGGAGCGCGTATATATTATGTGATATTCCGCTGGGACCAGTACAGGAACAATCTGCTGCAGATATTCAATCTGCGCGCAGGCGGTCTGGCTATTTACGGCGGCTTGATCGTCGGATTTACAGTGCTATTCATATACTGTTATAAAAAGAAGATCAATTCGCTGGACTTCGCCGACAGCGTCGTTCCGGGCATCGCTCTGGGGCAGGCTATCGGAAGGTGGGGTAATTTCACCAACCGTGAGGTCTTCGGTGAGTATACCGACAATCTTCTGGCCATGCGCCTGCCGCTTGAGGCGGTCAGGGCTACGGATGTATCCGAGAGCCTTGCTTCCCATGTGACCGACAGCATCAATTATATCCAGGTACATCCTACTTTCCTATATGAATGCCTGTGGAATCTGGCACTCATGTTCTTCCTCATATGGTGGACTAAGCACAAGAAGTTCTCCGGGCAGGTTATGACTTTTTATTTCGCCGGATACGGTATAGGACGTTTCTGGATCGAAGCCATACGTACCGACGTACTCTATATCTGGAATACACATATTGCCGCATCTCAGCTTGTATGTGTTGCGATCGTTATTCTTGCGGTCGTACTGAATATCATTTTCATTTCCCGAAAAAACAAAAAGAGTGATCCGGAAGCATAAACCGGATCTGTAATAAAAAATCCTGAAAAAAAGGGCGCTTCGGCGTCCTTTTTTACTTGCATTTGCATACCTTTACGCGTATAATTGTGGTTGTAAGTGGTCAAAAGGTGGCGGATAGTGTCACAAAGTGGTGTTTTTCATGTTTTACGGCGAGTACTCACACTCCATAGATTCAAAGGGCAGGACGATAGTTCCCTCCAGGCTCAGAGAAGCATTGGGGGACCGTTTCATGATCACCAAGGGGATGGACGGGTGCCTGATGGCCTATGACATGACCGCGTGGGAGGAGTTTGCTGCCAAACTCAAGGAACTCCCCACCATGACGAATAAGAACGCCAGACAGTTCGCCAGACATTTCGGAGGAAGCGCGGTGGAACTTGAATGCGATTCTCAGGGCCGCGTGCTTATTCCCGCAAACTTACGATCATTTGCCGGCATGTCCAAGGATGCAGTATTCCTGGGACTGGGAGACCGGATAGAGATATGGAGCAAAGAAAGATATGAAACTGATGCAACTAGCGAGGATATGGATGAAATCGCAGCTGCTCTCGAGGCTGTGGGCATCAGCATCTGAGTTGTAGATTGTTAAGGATCGGATGGAATTTGCACATACCCCCATCATGCTGAATGAAGTGATAGATGGGCTGAACATACACCCGGACGGCATATATCTGGACGGAACGATAGGCGGAGCCGGACACAGCAGCGAGATAGCCGCAAAGCTGGGCCCCGGGGGCCATCTGTACGGTACCGATCAGGACGGAGCCGCGATAGAAGCTTCAACCGCGAGGCTGGCACCTTTTGCCGACAGGGTTACGATCATCAGGACGAACTATTCACAGGCACTTGCGGAACTTGCAGGTCTGGGCGTGACAGCGCTGGACGGTATCCTGCTCGATCTGGGAGTCAGTTCATATCAGCTGGATGACGAGGAGAGAGGGTTCTCCTACAGATTCGACACCGGACTTGACATGCGGATGGATACGCGGTCGGACCTGACAGCCGCGAAGATAGTAAACACATATTCCCAGCAGGATCTGGCCAGGATCATCAGAGAATACGGCGAGGAACAGTTCGCAGCGAACATCGCGAAACATATAGTGGCCAGACGGAATGAAAAGGCCATAGAGACCACGGGAGAATTAAGCGATATCATACATGCCGCGATCCCGGCACGTATGAGAGCAGGCGGAGGAAACCCCTGCAAAAAGACGTTTCAGGCACTCAGGATAGAGTGCAACGGCGAACTGGATGTCCTTAAGGATTCGATAGACGGATTTGCCGACAGTCTTAAACCCGGAGGGAGGCTGTGTATCATTACCTTCCATTCGCTCGAGGACCGTATAGTTAAGGAAGCTTTCAGGAGATACGAGAATCCCTGCATATGCCCGCCGCAGTTTCCGGTATGCACATGCGGCAGGAAACCGATAGGACGCGCGGTCACCCGCAAACCGCTGACGGCAGGGCCCGATGAACTTAAGAATAACCCGCGGGCTTCAAGCGCGAAGCTCAGGATTTTTGAAAAAACGCAGTAAAAGGGAGAGAGGAAAAGGAAATGGCAACCACAAATAACGGACGTGCATATCAGCATACGAATGTAGCCGTCAGACTCGGAGAAGTAGAGAATCCGGAACTCAGACGGCTGCCCGGAGGCAGGGTCCACAGAGGAGCGAGCATAGGCTACGTGCTTTTCGTCGCAGCTGCTCTTATCTTTACGGCGTTCGTGCTGATGCAGTATATATCGCTCAGATCCGACGTGACCAACAGGCTCCAGCATATATCCGTTCTGGAGTCCCAGCTGAACAATTTGAAGTTGGAAAACGACGCGACATATAGTAGAATTAACAGTAATATGGATCTTGAGCAGATCAGGGACACGGCCATTCATGAACTGGGCATGACATATGCCAAAGAAGGTCAGATCGAGACATTCACCAGCGAGAACGGAGATTATGTGAGACAGCTTGCCAAGATCGATGAATAGGTTTTTTGATCATGGCACCAGCGTATAATGACGGTAAAGTAAAAACATTTACTCCTAGGATGCGAAAAAAGCTGCGGGTATTATTCATAATAATACTTGCGGCTTTTGTAGGTTTAGGCATACGTCTGTATCTGATCGCCCGCAATAACGGTGAGGAATATGCCAGAGTCGTCCTTTCACAGCAGGAATATGATTCCAAGATCATTCCCTACCGCCGCGGTGACATATACGACCGTAACGGCATGATCCTGGCTGCCAGCAATAAGGTATATAACGTCATACTGGACTGCTCCATACTCATGGGCAAGGATGAGTATCTCGAGCCGACACTGAATGCACTGAACAGCGTGTTTGATCTGGATATCTCCGAGGTCAGATCATATATCGTGACCAATCCTTCGTCCAAGTACAAGATCCTTGCCAAGAGAGTGAGCTATGAAGAAATGCTTGCCTTCCAGGATCTTAAGGCACAGAGTGAGGACGGCGACCTGATCAAAGGCGTGTGGTTCGAGGATGAGTATGTACGCCAGTATCCCAACTCCACGCTGGGCTGTGATATCATAGGCTTCACCTCCGGAGATAATATAGGTAATTTCGGACTCGAACAGTACTATAACAGCACTCTGTCCGGCACCAACGGACGTGAATACGGATATCTGAACGAGGATTCCGACCTGGAGAGGACTGTTATCCCCGCCGTGGACGGATACAGCATATACTCCACCATAGATATCAATATCCAGAATACGGTAGAGAAGTATTTGGCGGATTTCAACGAAGAATATAAGAACAAGGTCAATATAGCCAACGGAGCCGAGAACCTGGCATGTATAATCATGGAGGTCGACACGGGCAATGTCCTGGCTATGGCGCAGTATCCGGTGTATGACTTAAACGACCCGAGAAATACCGATGCACTGATCGGCGCCAGACAGGTAGATATAGACGGCAAAAAGACTACGGGCAAACCGATAGAGATAACGAGCCTGCTTAACGCAAACAACGGGATGATCGATCCCGATGCCGTGGATGACACGGAGACAGAGACACAGGAAGACGGCCGGGACACTGAGGATCAGGATGGCGATACTTCCGTGACGGCAGCCGGAGCCGACGGAGAGCCCCTTCTCATGACCGAGTCGCTGTATGTTACCGAAGACAGCCTCAGACTGATGGATGATGATACCCTGTATCAGAACCTGAACTCTCTGTGGAAGAATTATTGTATCAATGCGACATATGAGCCCGGATCGGTATCCAAACCCTTCACCGTGGCGGCAGCCCTGGATTCGGGATCCATCACGGGGAATGAATACTATAACTGCGAAGGTATGCTTAAAGTAGGCGACCACGAGATCAAATGCCATAACACATACGGTGACGGATATCTGAGCGTGGCCGAAGCTATCGAGCGAAGCTGCAACGTGGCTCTGATGCATATATCATTTGCATGCGGCAAGGAGACATTTCTCAAGTACCAGCATGCATTCGGATTCGGACTCAAGACCAATATCGATCTTGCAGGTGAGTCGAGGACCGCATCACTGGTTTATACACCGTCCACCATGCGCCAGACGGATCTTGCGACCAACTCGTTCGGACAGGGTTATAACTGTACGATGATCCAGATGATCTCGGCCTTCTGCTCGCTGATCAACGGCGGGAATTATTATGAACCCCACATGGTCAGCCGTGTAGTCACATCTGACGGTTCGACCATACAGAATATAGAGCCCAGAGTACTCAAACAGACGATCTCACCGTCGGTGTCCAATACGATTATCGACTATTGTAATCTGGTAGTTACGGGTGAGTACGGTACCGGTAAGACGGCCAGACCGGCGGGATATATGATAGGCGGCAAGACCGGTACGGCCGAGACGCTGCCGCGCGGTAACGGTGAGTATGTCGTGTCTTTTATGGGATACGCACCTGCCGATGATCCCGAGATCGCCATATATGTGGTCGTGGACAGACCCAATGTGGGTACATGGGGCGCGCAGGCCGATGCCAAGTATGCGACCAGGATCGTACGTAATATACTGACAGATGTTCTGCCCTATCTGCATATATATATGACAGAGCCTCTGAGTGACAAGGAGAAGGCCGAACTGGAGGAAAAGAACCTGACCGATACGCATGAGTTCGCGGCAGGGGCTTCGTCCGAAACCGAGACCATGGAGGATGCATCCTTAGAGGAAACACCCGAAGAGACACCTGCTCCCGAAGAGGTACATGAAGAACCGGATGAACCGTGGAGAGATTTTGCCATAGATCCCGATACGGGTTATGCCGTAGATCCGAACACCGGAGCATATGTCGATCCGCAGACGGGTGCGACCATAGGACTGAACGAGAACCTTCCCGGTGGCGGAGCACCGCTTACCGCAGATGAAAATGGCTCTGCCGTAGGAGATGCGCCTGATCCCATTAACTAGTACAGGAGTTTATTATGAACCGGATATGTATAGCTGCGTTTATATCATTTGCCTTATCGGCCGTGCTTGGACCCGTATTCATCCCTTTTCTGACCAGGATCAAGTTCGGCCAGACCGTGCGTGATGACGGCCCGGAGAGCCATCTTAAGAAGAACGGGACCCCCACGATGGGCGGCGTCATATTCCTGGCAGGTATGCTCATACCCGCACTTATGCAGATACCGTATTGCGATAAAGTGATCCCGATACTGATACTGACATTCGGCATGGCACTCATCGGGTTCATAGACGATTATGTAAAAGTCGTATTAAAACGTGCCATGGGTCTTAAGGCATGGCAGAAGATGAGCCTGCAGATCATACTTTCCGTGGCATTCGGATTATATCTGACATACATGACGGATGCCGATATGACCATGAAGATCCCTTTTATGCCGGGGACAAACGTTGATCTGGGATGGGCGGCCATACCGTTTATGATATTTGTGGTCATAGCCACATCCAACGGGACCAATCTGACCGACGGACTGGATGGTCTGGCCGGAAGTGTCACTCTGGTCGTTTCTGTGTTCTTCTGTATAGCATCCGTTATGACCGGCGAAGGCGTGGAAGGCGTTGCTGCGGCATTTGCCGGAGGTCTGGCCGGATTTCTGCTGTTTAACTCATATCCTGCCAAAGTATTTATGGGTGATACCGGATCCCTCGCTCTGGGCGGATATGTTGCGGGCATGGCATATGCTCTTCATATGCCACTGATCATCATATTGGTGGGTATCATATATGTGATCGAGGCTGTTTCGGTCATACTTCAGGTCGGATGCTTTAAGATCACTCACGGCAGGAGGATCTTCAAGATGGCTCCGATACACCATCATTTTGAACTGTGCGGATGGGCAGAGACGAGAGTGGTCGCCGTGTTTACGATCATCACGGCACTGGCCTGCGTGCTGGCTCTGTGCGGCATCCGGTAAGTACGTATTAGAGGAGATTTTATTGGCTACCAACAGATTTGCCGTTCGTAAGGCAAATGAAAAGAAGTCCAGATATCTGGATATCAATTTAATACTGGTTGTGATCTTCCTTCTGATATTCGGCCTGGTCATGGTCTATTCGTCGAGCTCCTACGACGCGTTCCTGACTTTCGACGGAGATGCATCCTATTATGTGAGGAAACAGATCTGGGCCACTCTGGCCGGACTGGCCGTTATGATACTGGTGGCATTGTGGCCGTACCAGCATCTGGAGAAGATGGCCTGGTTTGCATATGTAGCCAGTATAGTCATCATCTTTCTGATCATCCCGTTCGGGCATGAAGCGAACGGTGCCAAGCGCTGGATATATATCGGAGGTATATCGGTTCAGCCTGCGGAGATCGCCAAGGCGGCCATGATCGTATTCCTGGCCTGTATCATATCCAGGATGGGACGGGCTGTCAGTACATGGCGCGGATTCGCCATGGTCCTGGGCATGGTCGCACCTATATCCGTGCTTCTCTGGGCTGTCACATCCAACGCCAGCAGCGCGATCATCGTTATGGCCATAGCCGTGATCATGCTGTTCGTATCCACTCCCGATTACAAGAGATATATCATCGGGGCAGTAGGCGTGCTGCTGGTCGCTGCCCTGGTCGTGATTATCATAGTGACGAATGCATCGCGAAGCGGCGGAAGCGCAGGCGGATACCGCGGTGACCGTATCCTGGCCTGGCTTGATCCGGAGGCATATGCATCCGGCAAGGCATTCCAGACACTGCAGGCCAGATATGCCATAGGCTCGGGCGGATTCTTCGGCAAGGGCCTGGGAGAGAGCATGCAGAAACTTGGTTTCATTCCCGAGGCACAGAATGACATGATCTTCTCTGTCATATGTGAGGAACTGGGCCTGTTCGGCGCGCTCGCACTGTTGTTTATGTTTATTTTCCTGCTGTGGAGACTCAAGATCATCGCCGATAATGCGAGAGACCTGTTCGGCGCTCTTCTGGTCGTGGGCGTTATGGGACACATTGCCATCCAGGTTATCCTGAATATCGCCGTTGTTACGGGTACCATACCGAATACGGGTATATCGCTTCCTTTCATAAGCTACGGCGGATCGGCTACGCTGTTCCTTCTGGCGGAGATAGGTCTGGCACTGAGTGTGGCGCGCGGCATACATGTGAGGGATCTGTGATGAAAAAGGGCACATCACGGAGTAAAGTGCCGGTCTGGCCTTACGTACTCACCGGAGCCATCATACTCTTTCTGGTACTTACGGTTGTGCTCATTCTTAAATTCTGCCGGGTAAAAGCCGTCATAGTGGAGGGCAACATCCACTACTCCGACGAACAGATTGCGGCCATGGTCATGGACGGATATCTCGGAGATAATACGATCTATCTGTATCTGAAGTACAGGGACAAGGAGATAAAGGACGTTCCATTCATCGAGACCATGTCTGTCTCGATAGATTCCAGAGATACCATCAGGATCACCGTATTTGAAAAGAGTCTGGCCGGCTATGTTGAATACATGGACCGGTATATATATTTTGACCGTACCGGCACGGTGGTGGAGAGCTCCCAGGTGCTGACTGCGGGTATTCCCCTTGTCACGGGTTTGAGCTTCGACCACTGTGTACTGTATGAGCCTCTTCCCGTCGAGGATCCGGGCATGTTCGAGAAGGTTCTGGATATCTCCCAGCTCATGGAGAAATACGGACTGGAAGCGGACCGTATCCACTTTGCTCTTGACGGATCCCTCGTGCTTTTCTTCGGCGATGTTGAAGTTTATATCGGAGATGATGAGTTTATCGATGAAAAGATCATGGTTTTGCCGGATATCATACGTAAACTCGGAGCACAGAAGGGGGTCATAGATCTCTCGGATTATAACGGCGGAGATACGATAACTTTTGAAAAATCTGATTGATAAAAGGTTTGGTTTGCATTATTATATATTAGTGTATGTGTAATAATAGGTGTTAGGAGGGATCAACCTTGCCACTTGAAATTAAATCCAATGAAGTCGACGCGGTTTCGAAGATCATAGTTGTAGGTGTAGGCGGCGCAGGTAACAATGCCGTGAACCGTATGATCGATGAAGGTATCGAAGGCGTTGAGTTTATAGGGATCAATACAGATGTACAGGATCTCCGCCTGTGTAAAGCGAAGAGACTGCAGATAGGAGAGAAACTGACCAAGGGACTCGGAGCCGGAGCCAAGCCTGAGATAGGCGCCAAGGCTGCAGAGGAGAGTTCCGAAGAGATCACACAGGCTCTTAAGGGTGCCGATATGGTATTTGTCACATGCGGCATGGGCGGCGGTACAGGTACCGGTGCCGCACCTCTGGTTGCCAAGATCGCCAAGGATATGGGCATACTTACAGTGGGCGTAGTTACCAAGCCTTTCAGTTTCGAAGCCAAGAAGCGTATGACCAATGCCATTGCCGGCATTGATAATATCAAGAATAATGTGGACACCCTGATCGTCATCCCCAATGACAAGCTTCTCGAGATCGTGGATAAGCGTACATCCATGCCGGAGGCTCTTAAGAAGGCCGATGAAGTTCTTCAGCAGGCCGTACAGGGTATCACGGACCTGATCAATGTTCCTGCCGAACTGAACCTTGACTTTGCTGATATTCAGACAGTCATGGAGAACAAGGGTATCGCTCATATCGGTATCGGATACGGCAAGGGCGATGATAAGGCACTCGAGGCTGTCAAGATGGCTATCGAGAGTCCTCTTCTGGAGACTACCGTGGTAGGTGCTACGGATATCATACTGAACGTATCGGGCGACATCTCCCTGTGGGATGCCAACGATGCGGCTAATTACCTGGGCGAGATCACCGGATCCGATGTTAACATCATCTTCGGTTCCAGATACGATCAGTCCATGTCGGATTCCTGCAGCATCACTCTTATCGCTACGGGTATCCGTGATGAGAGTTCGGCCGCTGCCGATTCAAATAATCAGGCAGCCATGAGCAGATTCATCACTCCCGCATCACAGAGGATGACTCAGACTCAGACCGCCCGCCCGGCATCAAGCTTCCTTCAGGGAGCCATAGCTACGGGCAGACCCGCGACCACGACCGTGACTCACACAGCACCGGCAGCGTCATCCGCATCAGCTCCGACGCCCCGTCCGGTAACTCCTGTTTCAACTCAGTCACCGGTTAAGGTTTCGAGTTCCATAGATACGAAATCTTTGGAAATACCTAATTTCCTTAAGAAATAGAAAGTTTGAGGACAGATATTTATGAAATGCCCTTTTTGCGGTCATGAGAATACCAGAGTTATAGATTCCAGGCCTGCCGATGATAACAGTTCCATCAGAAGGCGCAGGATATGCGATGAGTGTGATAAGAGATTTACCACCTACGAGAAAGTAGAGACCATTCCGCTCATCATCATCAAGAAGGATAATAACAGAGAAGCATATGACAGGACCAAGATCGAAGCCGGAGTGCTCCGTGCCTGCCACAAGCGTCCGATATCAGCCAGTCAGATAACCGATCTGGTTGATGCTGTTGAGGTAGAGATCTTCTCCAGAGAGGAGAAGGAGATCCCTTCAAGCGTTATCGGTGAACTTATCATGGATAAGCTCAAGAATCTGGATGCCGTAGCCTACGTGCGTTTCTCATCCGTATACCGCGAGTTCAAGGACGTTAACACGTTTATGGACGAGCTGAAGAAGGTTCTTGAATAATCTGAATTTTTTGTAGCCAACGGGTTAAGTTTTATCTGATCATGTCGATATAATAAGTGCACAGGATACATCGATTCACGGATGGATAAGACGATGGGAATCAATTTTGACTACACAAACTTCATAAGCAGCTACGGAATGCAGCAGATTCCTCAGGTTAATCCTCAGGAACTGACTCCGGAAGCCCCCAAGGTTGAGAACCGGCCCGCACAGCAGGAAGAAGTACAGGGCGGTGCTCCCGCTGCGCAGGACTATCCCAAGGCTCCCCGTACCGCTCAGCTTGAAGACGTATCCCTTACCTTTAATAAGCAGGATGATTTCGGAACCATCGGTATGGACGTCGACATAGCCAAGCTCGATATGGAGAAGGTTGTATCCGATTCCAAGAGGGAGAGCATCCTGTCAGGCTACAGAACATTCGTGGGACCTACTCCCGAGCAGATGGTTGCTCAGTACGAAGACGGTCTGGTCATAGCCAAGTGATGATACAGTTTATTTACCCGTGATCCTGTGGATCACGGGTTTTCTTTTTGCCTATCCGGGCTTATTCATATATAATTATTCATTATGCGTAATCTGTTGCCTACCATATATATGCCGTCCACTTATGATATCGATTACGAGGATATGTATGCCCGCGGGTTCAGGGGGATCCTTTTCGATATAGACAATACTCTGGTCGGCCATAATGCACCTCAGGACGAACGTTCGATGGCACTTCTTAAGAGACTCGGAGAGATCGGATATAAGTGTGCCGTAGTATCCAACAACGGATATGAGAGAGTGTCGAGTTTCGCGGATCCTGCGGGGATGTTCTATGTATATAAAGCCGGTAAGCCTCTCGGCCGCGGATATCGTCAGGCCATTGAGGATATGGGGCTTAAGCCTGATGAGGTATTCTGTGTCGGAGACCAGATATTTACCGATGTATGGGGAGCCAACAGGGCAGGCCTGATGAACATACTGGTGAAGCCTCTCGGTCGTGATATAGGATTTCATATATACTTAAAGAGGATCATCGAGAAGCCCATCATGCTCATAGTCGTGCTTGGAAACAAACGCCGTATAAGGAAGTTTATGAGAAACTCGGAGAGTGAGGATCATGTCGGACAGTAAACCGCAGTCTGTTACAGAACCGAATATCACCGTTTCGGGCAAAACCCGCATATGTGGGCTTATAGGCGACCCTGTAGAACATACCCTGTCGCCGCTCATCCACAATTCGCTTGCCGCCATGATGGGCATAGACATGGTCTATGTCCCCATGAAGGTTGAGAGCGGATGCGTTGACAGTGCGGTACGGGGAGCTTATGACCTGGGTATACTTGGGCTGAACGTGACTGTTCCGCATAAGATAAAGGTCATGGACGCGCTCGTGAATACACAGAAGACCGCGTATGAGATAGGTGCAGTCAACACTCTTGTGAGAGATGAGGATGAGAAGGGTTATACCGGATACAATACGGACTATCTGGGACTGGGGCGTGCCTTGTCCGATGACGGAATAAGCCTCGCCGGGAGGGATGTTGTTATACTCGGTGCGGGAGGCGCCGCCAGAGCGGCAGCTTTTCTGTGTTCTTACGAGCACGCAGGATCCGTACATATATTGAACAGAAATCCTGATAAAGCAGAGGCACTGTGCAGGGATGTGGATATTGAGTTATGTAAACCAATGTCTCTGGCTGCACATTCCGATGTTCCGGGTAATGATCTGATAGTGATACAGGCATCGTCAGTCGGGCTGCATCCGGATACGGAGGCTGTGATCATCGATGACGAAAGCTTCTATGAGCGTATCTCATACGGCTTTGATCTGATCTATAATCCCGCAGAGACCCTCTTCATGAGGATGGTCACCGGACACGGAGGCCGGGCTTCGAACGGACTTAAGATGCTGCTGTATCAGGCTGTATGTGCATTTGAACTGTGGAATGGCGTGACCGTTCCTTCTGACATCACGGAACGTGTTGCGGATATACTGAGAGCCGCATCTTCTGCCGGGACGGAGGATCGTCAATGAATATTATCCTTACAGGCTTCATGGGATCGGGCAAGTCCACTATGGGCATACGCTTAAGCTATCGTATGAAGCAGCCATATATCGATACGGATAAATATATTGAACGCAAAACCGGACGCACCATATCCGAGATCTTTGAGACGGATGGTGAGGAGGCCTTCAGACGTATGGAGACTGAGGCTCTGGAGGCATTGATCGCTGACGGTATCCGGGATCATGTGATCGCCACCGGTGGCGGGATGCCGATGAAAGAGGAAAACCATGCGCTGCTTAAGAAACTCGGTGTTGTCGTATGGCTTCGGATCCGTCCTGAGAGCGTGCTGGAGAGACTGGCTTCGGATACTTCCAGACCGCTGCTTCAGAGACCGGACCGCGAGACACTCATCCGTGATCTGATGGAAAAGCGTGCTCCCATGTATGCGAAATGCGCCGATGTGACAGTCGATGTGGATGACAAGCGGGTTGAGCGTATCATGGATGAGATCTTTACCAAGTCGCGCGGAGTATGGAAGCGCAAGAAGAGGATGAAATATGAATAAACTGCTTATTATCAACGGCCCCAATCTGAATTTCCTGGGCATCAGGGAAAAGGATGTATACGGGACGGAGAATTATGATCATCTCCTGGAGATGATCGCACGGAAGGGTGAGGAATGCGACTGCCGGATCGAGGTGTTCCAGACGAATCATGAAGGTGCCATTATCGACCGCATACAGGATGCTTATTCTGACGGTACCGAAGCCCTGATCATCAATCCCGGAGCGTTCACTCATTACAGCTATGCGATACATGATGCGCTGGCATCGGTGACGACCATACCCAAGATCGAGATCCATATATCCGATATCACTGCCAGAGAGGAGTGGAGACGCGTTTCGGTCACCGCCCCCGCATGCGATAAACAGATATACGGACGCGGACTGAAGGGCTATCTTGATGCCATAGATGATGCAATTTTGATGTTGCGCAAATAAGGCTTATAGTATATTATGTTTAGGAATGTTACGTTTTATCAGGAGGATTGATTCATGATTTCAGCAGGTGATTTCAGGAATGGTGTTACTATTGAGGTAGAAGGTGTAGTATACCAGATCATTGAGTTCCAGCATGTTAAGCCCGGTAAGGGTGCTGCTTTCGTCCGCACTAAGCTTAAGGACGTCATCAATGGCGGTGTAGTTGAGAAGACCTTCCGCCCTGTAGATAAATACCCGCAGGCACGTATAGACAGGAAAGATATGCAGTATCTGTATGCAGACGGTGATATGTTCAACTTCATGGACACAGAGAACTACGATCAGGTCGCACTGAGCGCCGATACCGTAGGAGATGCTCTTCAGTTCGTTAAGGAGAACGAGATCTGCAAGGTTTGCTCATATAACGGTAAGGTATTCTCCGTTGAGCCTCCGCTTTTCGTGGAGCTTGAGATCACGGATACCGAGCCCGGATTCAAGGGTGATACCGCTACAGGTGCTACCAAGCCCGCTATCGTAGAGACCGGTGCCAAGGTTAACGTACCGCTCTTCGTAGAGATGGGAGAGAAGATCAAGATAGACACCAGGACAGGTGAGTATCTCTCCAGGGTATAAGCCGGATCTTTTCTATATTTATCAGAGCTTGAAAGGCAATGGACCATTCGGTGCATTGTCTTTTTTTGTCCGAAATATCTTTCCTTGTCCGGAGAAATATGGAGGATAGATATGAATTATAGTGATTTTTGCGAAAAGGTCAGATCGGCCGTGAGCGAAGTGTACGGTGATGAAGCAGCGATCTGTGTCACCAATGTGACCAAGAACAACGGACTGATACTGAAAGGCCTGGTCATACAGAGAAAGGAGTCCAGGATATCCCCGACCATATATCTGGAACAGTTCTATGCGATGTATGAGGACGGGATGACTTTTGGGGAAGTGATAAACCGTATAATGGCATGTGACAGGAGATATACCGGCGCAGACATAAACGTGGAAATGTTCCTGGATTTTGACCGGATGAAAGAAAGGATCATATACAAGGTCGTCAACCGCAAGATGAACAGTGAACTGCTCAAGTCCGTACCGTACATCGAATGGAACGATCTCGCGATAGTATTCTGCTGTCTGATGGAAAGCGGATATGACGGATATGCAACAGTTCTGGTCAGAAATGAACATATCCGGTCATGGGATACGGATGCCGGTGAACTGTATGAACTCGCATCGGTCAATACTCCGAAACTGATGGCTGATGAGATCGATGACATAGAGAGTATCATCTCTCATATGCTGGGTGAGCGGTCATCCGGTGATGCGGAAGACTGTGACGGCATGGCAGACGGTATCTCATCCGCCATGTATGTGCTGACAAATGAAAGGCGCATATTCGGAGCCACCTGCATGCTGTATTCCCGGTATATCAGGGAACTTGCCATGACCTGTGACAGTGATCTGTATATTCTGCCCAGCAGTATCCATGAAGTCATCCTGCTTCCTTTTCATGGATCATGCGATGAGGATTATATGAGAACCATGGTCAGGGAGATCAATGAAACGCAGGTGGACGTGGAAGACAGGCTGAGCGACAACATCTATTATTATGACCGCGGCAGCGATGAGATACGTGTGGTAGCGGGCTGATAGATTATGTAAGTAGACAATACGGGCGTGATATGTTATCATAATCGAGTGCATTTTAACAAAATTGTAACATTTTGCGCCCGTAGTCTAATGGATAGAACGAAGGCCTCCGACGCCTTTAATGCAGGTTCGATTCCTGTCGGGCGTACTATATTGAGCATCAAAAGGATTTTTTATGAATACATCAAACAATAATCTGCTTGAATTCCTGTCCGAGAAGTTTGCGGACCTGAAGGAATTCGTCATGAAACATCTGAGGATAGTTGTGCCCGCTGTGGTGGGTGTTTTGGCGATCCTCGTACTCATCATATCCCTGTCCGCGCATAATGCCAAAAAGGCGCGTGAAGCACAGGCGCTTGCCGAGGCTGAAGCAGCAGCGGCCGAGAGTCAGCTGAACGTGGACAGTGCCGTATTGTCGGTGCCCGAGGTCGCTCTCGAAGAGGACGCATACCCTGCGGTCAACGAACTTCTGAAGAAGTATTTCGCAGCCATGGCTTCGGGAGATATAGATATGGTCCGTTCCTATAACAATAATATCGATGATACAGAGGCTATCCGTATCGAGGAGACGGCCAAATACATCGAATCCTATGAGAATCTCAAGGTATATACCAAGATAGGTCCCGCTGCGGGCACATATCTTGCTTATGTATATTATGAAGAGAAGTTCAGGGATTACGAGCAGAGCATACCCGGACTGGAAGCATTCTATATATGTACCGACGAGTCCGGCGAATTATACATCAACGACGGAGAAGAGAGCGAATCCGTGATCAACTATATCCGTGAAGCATCTCTTCAGGACGATGTCGTGGATCTGAACAATGAGGTGGCATCTACATATAATAATATGCTTGCCGAGAACGAGGATCTCTCGATATTCCTGGTGGATCTGACCGAGAGCATTGATACAGCCGTGGGTGAGTCTCTGGCACAGAACGAGGGCACGGCGGATACTCAGACAGCCGAGGCCGGAGCTGAGGAAGACGAAGAGGTAGAAGAGCCGGCTCCTTCCACGACCGTTTCGGAGGTTGTACAGACTGTCCGCGCCACCACAACAGTTAATATCAGGAGTTCCGATTCGGAGACTGCAGACAAACTCGGCAAGGCCGCAGAAGGAGACGAGTTCACTCTTATTGAGAAGAGAGGGAACGGATGGAGTGAGATCAGCTATAACGGTTCATCTGCTTTCATCAAATCCGAGTATCTTGAAGATGCATCCACTCAGGCAGTGGTTAATGTGAACAATGATGATGACGATAACGATAACACCGGAGATACCCAGACTGCCGCTGCGACAGAGACAGGGTCGACCAAGGTATCCGGCACCGTTACCGTCAAGGAAAACGTACGTATAAGAGCCAGTGCCAGCACTGAGGGCGATAAGATAGGTACGGCATATGTCGGACAGAAGCTCGATGTGATCGAGAAACTCGCCAACGGCTGGACCAAGGTAAAGTTTGAAGGCAAGACAGCGTACGTTAAATCTGAATTTGTAGAATAAATATGGTATCAATAAAGGACATATCGGCAGCCTGCGGTGTATCCGTGGCCACTGTCAGCAAAGCCTTAAACGATCAAAAGGATATAGGTGCTGCAACCAAAGCCCGGATCCAGGCCAAGGCTCTGGAGATGGGATATGTCCCCAATTCTGCCAGTCGTTCTCTCAAGACGCGGCATACATATAATCTCGGTGTTCTGTATAAGGAAAATACAGACAGCGGTCTTGCGCACAGTTTCTATGCACAGGTTCTCGATGGTATCAAAAAGAAAGCAGAGAGTCTCGGATATGACATAACCTTCGTGAATAACAGCAGCTATTCCGGAGGCAGAAAACTGTCATATCTTGAACATTGCCGTTACAGGAATTTCGACGGCGTGGCCATAGTGTGTGTAGACTTCGATGACGAGCAGATCCTGGAGGTCATCGAATCCGATATCCCAACCGTTACACTTGACTACATCCATCCCGGCTGCAGTTCGGTGGTATCCGATAACTACGGCGGTATCAGGGAACTGTTCAAGTTTGCCTATGAACAGGGCCACCGGAAGATCGCCTATATACACGGAGAGGATTCGAGCGTTACCGATGAGAGAGTCCGTGGATTCAGGGATATATGCGATGAGATGGAGATAGAACTCCCGCCGGAGTATCTGCAGAAAGCAGCGTACAGGGATACCATGTCCACTCATTTGAAGACCGAGAAGCTGATCAGGCTCCCCGATCCTCCGACCTGTATCTTTTTCCCTGATGATTTTGCTGCCATAGGCGGGCTCAACTGTCTGTACCGGAATGGTATGTCTGTTCCCAAGCATATGTCCATTGCCGGTTTTGACGGTATAGAGATAGCGCGCTATATAGATCCGACTCTTACGACATATGTACAGAATACTGAGAAACTTGGCAGTGATATGGCAGATAAGCTTATATCTCATATAGAATACCCGGGTAAAGCCATAGCTGAGACCAGTGTAGTACCCGGATACGTCTTTCACGGCGATTCTTTACGTCCGATATAGTCAAAATATCCAACTCGAAAACGATATCGTTAACAAACTGTGAACAAAATTTGACAATAATGTGATCGCGGTTTAACGTGAAACTGTTAAACATGAACAACAAAACACAATTTTCCTTGTAAATTTGACAATAGATTGGTATATTATTCTATGTTGGTATGGGATAGCAATAATTACTAACTTTATAGCAATAATTTTGAGGGAGAGGTAACTTATGAAGGTAAAAGCTTTTTTGGAGAATACCTGGAAGCACAGAGCTCATGTAATAATGGCTCTGCCCGTATTCCTGGTAATGTTCTTCATCTTCTATGTACCCATGGCCGGTCTTGTCATGGCATTCAAGAAGTTCGACTACACTCTGGGTATCTGGAGAAGCCCGTGGAACGGTCTTGAGAACTTCAAGGTCCTGATCGCATCCAAGGCTTCGTTCATCAACATGACGAAGAATACTCTGATGTACTACGTGATCTTTACGGCACTCGGTACATTCCTTAATGTAGTTCTCGCGATCGCCATTGACCAGTGCATATTCAAGAGATGCAGCAAGGTTATGCAGACGGTCATGATAGTTCCCGTATTTATTTCATATGCAGCGGTTCAGTTCATCGTATACGCTTTCCTGAACAGCTCTACAGGTATCCTGGTATCCATGCTTGGTATTAAGACGAGGTTTTATTCCTCGGCAAGCACGTGGCCCACGATACTGACGATCGTTAAGATGTGGAACAGTGTGGGTTACGGTTCCGTATTATATATGTCCGTTCTGGCCGGTATCGATACCGAACTCTATGAGGCAGCTCAGATCGACGGTGCGAACAAGTGGAGACAGATCTGGCACATCACCCTGCCTTCTCTTATCCCCATGATCACCGTCATGCTCCTTCTTTCGGTTGGTAACATCATGAGATCCGATACAGGTCTTTTCTATCAGGTTACGAGAAACTCGGGAGCTCTGTATTCCACTACGCAGGTTATCGATTCCTACGTTCTGAATGCGATCTTCAAGAACTCGAACTTCGGCTTTACCGCAGCGACTTCGTTCTTCCAGTCGGTTGTCGGTCTGCTTATGATGCTGTTGTCCAACGGGCTGGTCCGTAAGATATCGCCCGAGAATTCATTATTCTAAAGGAGGGAGGAAATCATGGCTAAAAAGAATCTTGATCTTGCCCCTTCCAAGAAAGAAAAAATGGGCATCGGACAGATCATCCTGTTAATACTTCTGATGGCATATACCGTATTCTGTGCGGCTCCTATCTGGCTTACCATAGTTTCCGCATTCACCGATGAGAAATGGCTGACTACCAACGGTTTCTCGTTCTGGCCCGGAGAGTGGTCCATGGTAGGTATGAACTCCGTGCTCCGCTACGGCAAGCAGCTTGCGGTTTCGTACGGCGTTACCATAGGCGTTACGGTGATAGGTACATTCCTCGGACTGTTCATCATGAGTATGTATGCATACTCCATCAGCCGCAGAGAGTTCTACTTATCCAAGTTCCTGAGCATATTCCTGATCATCCCCATGCTGTTTAACGGTGGTCAGCTGTCAGGATATATCATTTTCACACAGAACTATCATCTGAAAGACAGTCTTCTTTTGTTGATATTGCCATTGTGTGTTACCACTATGAATGTTATCATTCTTAGGACTTACATAGCGAACTCCATTCCC
>JAEEGL016931230.1_pt1 | contig 24466 bp, 22 predicted proteins | sample 9134231 | NCBI WGS metagenome assembly JAEEGL01 (sample SAMN16246548, study PRJNA631951) | gut metagenome | biome: gut microbiome; feature: rumen; material: fiber-attached | host: Bos | place: Iran: Karaj | collected 2018-10
GCCGAAGTCCAAATGCAGGAACACGTCGCGCATATATCGGCCGAGCTGCAATAAGAACGGGTCGTTCCAGCCCATTTTTATTCGCAGCGCCTCACGGTCTGCCTCCGGAACGGACATGCCCAGGATGATCTCCGCGGGGTCGCCCGGCATGAACCAGAGGACGCAGAAGATGATCACCGCCACACACAGCAGCACGCTCACCAGCGCGATCAGGCGTTTTACAATGTATCTCCACATAAAGGTGACCTCTCTTTGAATACTGAAAAAAGGGAAACGCTGATAAAATGCCGGGAGAGTGATTTGCGAGGATTTTTTTGTCGCAATGAAGGTGAAAAAACGCAGGCATACTTTGTGTATGTCAAGTTTTTGAGACGATATTGCGGCGGAAACAGACCGCAAAGCACCAAAGCGGTATTTTTTCAGCGTTGACTACAAAAAGGGCGTCAGTTCCCTTTTGTGAGAATTGACGCCCTCCATTGTGACGGAAATCAGGCCTCGGGAGCAGCCCAGGTGCAGGCGCCGGGGAGGAAGGTGAGCTTGTCGCCCTGGACAACGCTGACCATGTCGCTGGGGATGACCATGTAGGTCTTGGTGGTGAACAGGCCCATGGTGTAAGCGTTGTCAACGGCATGCTGCCACCAGGCTTCCATGTTCTCCTTGGTGTGGCCGTCGGCGGTGTTGCACAGAGCCAGCAGATCGTTCCATTCGGGGTCACTGACATAGTTCGAGGTCTTGCCGGTGCCGGTGTTGGCCGTGCCGAAGCCGTGCTCCCAGACGACCGCGATGTTGTCGCCGGCCATCATGCCGACTTCAAGATCCCACTGGCTCGGGTCGCCCTGCGTGGTACGGGCGGAGGTGCGGTCGACAGCCTTGACCTCGGCGTTGATGCCGTACTGGGCCAGCTGGCCGGCGATAACGGTGGCCTCATCGGAGCTCTGGCAGAGGATGTAGAGCTTCTCTCCGTTGTAGCTGGACTGGTCGAGGTAGTACTTCACGACCTCGGCGCGGTTGGCGCCGACGCCCTCGATGGCGCCGCCGGTGTAGGTGTTGTAGTTGTCCATGTCTTCCCACTTGAACCAGGTGGCGTCGCTGTAGCCGCCGTAGTAGTTGGCGTAGGCATACAAACGCTCATAGGTGCCGCCGGTGGCCTGGATGAGGCCGTCGATGTCAACGGCGTAGAACACGGCCTTGCGCAGATTGATGTCGTGCAGCGGAGAGGCTTCATCGCAGTTGGCGTTGAGGTAGTTGACGAACTTCTGGGGGTAGTAGGTGATCTGGAACTTGTCGTTGTTGGCAAAGGTCAGTGCGTCATCGGCGCGGTTGAACTCAGGGCAGCAGGTCAGGTCGCCGGTCTGCAGACCGATAATGACCTGGGCACTTTCGCCGATCATACGGTAAACGACGGTCTCAACGTTGGCAGCCTGCTCGGGGCGCGGGGTCATGCCGGCCTTGAGCTGCCAGTAGTCCTCGTTGCGCTTGAGCGTGATGGCCGTGCCGTCAAAGCTGACGAACTTGTAGGGGCCGGTGCCGATCATCTGGCCGACCAGCTGGTCGCCGGACTCGGTGAAGGTCTTCTCGGAAACGATGAAGCAGCGGCAGAAGATGTCGGTCAGGCCGCCGACGCCGTTGACTTCGCTGTTGAAGGTGAAGCGGACGGTGGTGTCGTCAAGGGCCTCGATGGAGACGATGTCGTTCCAGCCGGAGACGGCTTCGTTGTCCTTCTGCCAGTTGTAGGAGAAGGCCACGTCGGAGGCGGTGATGTGCTCGCCCTTCTGGTCATAGATGCAGTCGTAGATGTACACATCGTAGACGCCGGTGCCTTCCTCATGGTCGCAGCCGGGCAGGGGCTTGCCCTGGTAGATGTAGGAGCCGCCGCGGTTGGCGTCGGCCAGCAGGGGGTAGATGTTGCTCAGCGCGTCGCACTCGTAGAGCATCTCATAGACTTCGTAGTTGCCCGGGGTGTCGTTGGAGGTGCCCCAGGGGGTCAGAGAGGTGGCGACGAGGCTGTTCAGGGCGATATAATCCTTGATATAGCCGGTGTTTTCCACCTCAACGGTGTTGTCCAGAGCCGTGCTGCTCTCCTGGATGGCTTCGGCAGCGTTCGGCGCGCTGGACGCGCTCTGGGCGGGGGCGGACTGCTGGCCGCAGGCGGCGAGGCCGGCAACCATGACCAGAGCGAGAAGCAGTGCTAAGAACTTCTTCATTTTGTTTTCTCCTTCTTTTTTATTTTTGGGAATGCCGCTTTGTGCGGTATGCTGTTTTTTTTGTACCACAGGAGGCGCGGGATGTTGTGGCGCAAAGCCTATTGAATTGTTGCACAAATGTGTAAATTTACGAAAATGTCTTTTTTCAACAAAGAAAACCTTGTCGGTTTTGTTGAAATGTGCTAAAATCGCATCAGTTTATAAACGCAAGGAGGCTCGCCCATGAGCCAGTACACCGTGCTGATCTGTGACGACAACGAGGTCGTCCATCAAAGTCTCAGCCTGTATCTCAAAGCCGACGGCATCCGGACGGTCTCCGTCTACGACGGGGAGACGGCGCTCAAGCAGGTCAAAGAGCAGAGCTTTGATCTGGTCATCCTCGACATCATGCTGCCGAAAATGTTCGGCACCGACGTGTGCCGGGAGATACGCAAATTCAGCGACGTGCCGATCATCTTTCTCTCCGCCAAGGGCGAAGAGATCGACCGCATCATCGGTCTGGAGCTGGGGGCGGACGATTACGTCGCCAAGCCCTTTTCCCCGCGGGAGCTGGCCGTGCGCGTCCGCACTGTGCTGCGCCGCGCCGGCTCGAAGAAGCGGGAGCAGACGCTCTCGCTGGGGGCGCTTGAGGTCAACCCCAAGGCCTACGAGGTGTCGATCCGCGGCGAGAGCGTCAAGCTGACGCCCCGGGAGGTGGAGCTGCTGGCCTTTCTGATGGAGCACAGGGGCGAGGTGGTGTCCCGGGACGACATCGTCAACGCCGTGGGGGCGAGAATTACTACGGGGACTACCGGGCCGTGGACACGCTCATCGCCCGCATCCGCGGCAAGATCCCCGAACACAAAGCCGGGATCGAGTTCAAGTCGGTCTACGGCGTGGGGTATATGATCAACGAGAGAAATGAGACGAAATAGAGCTTACGCCGATCCCTCGGCGCGCCGCCGCACAAGCGTTTTCTTCGCGATTCTGGCCTATCTCGCCGGTCTTCTGATCGGCCTTGTTTTCACGATCGCCGTGCCGGCGCTGAACAACCGCGCCAACCTCTTCCAGATGGCAGAGGATCAGGCGCGCAGCATCCTCGAAACCTATTCCCCGGACAGCGGCCCGACCTTCGGCACGGAGTTTTATCTGATCTCCGAGGACGGCACGATCATTTATTCCAACACCGAATTCCTCCACCCCGACGAGCGGGCGACGCTTGCTTCGTATGCGGAGGAAGTTTTCCAGTCCGGACGGATCTATCATCTGCGCGCCTTGAAGATGGGAGATGCCGAGGAAAACGCGGGGCACGTGCTGTGTATCGTCTGCGGCGTTGCGGAGGCGGCGCGGTCCGGCAGGCAGTTCGCGGGCATCCTGCTGCGGGATCTGAAGGATCTGGACGTGTCCATCGAGACCTTTGTCGGGATCTACACGCTGCTGTTTGTGACCGCGACGCTTCTGATCCTGTATATCGTCCGGGAGCAGCGGGAGCTCAACCAGCTGAGGCGCGATCTGATCGCCAACGTCAGCCACGAGCTGAAGACCCCCATCACCTCCGTCAAGGCCATCGCGGAGATCCTGCACGACGGGCTGGCCAACGAGCCGGCGGACATCCGCCGCTACAGCGCCTCGATCCTGCGGGAGACGGACAACCTGGAAAACATGGTGCTGGAGATCCTGGAGCTGAGCAAGCTGCAAAGCCGCCTGTCCTCGCCCAGCAAGGAAAAAATCTACGCCGACGGGCTGTTCCCGCCGCTGATCGACCGGTACATGATGCTCTGCGGCGATCTGGGCGTGAATCTGACGGTGGCGGAGCCGGACTACGAGTCCATCCCGCCGCTGTATACGGACGTGGAGAACATGACCAAGGTGCTGAGCGTGCTGCTGGACAACGCGGTGAAGTTCTCCGGCCGGGGCGGCAGCGTGACGATGGAGCTGAAAAACACGCGGAGCTGTCTGACCGTCTGCATCCGGGACAACGGTCCCGGCATCCGCGCGGAGGATCTGGACCACATCTTTGAGCGCTTTTACAAAGCGGACACCGCCCGCAACTCCAAGGGCAGCGGGCTGGGACTGGCCATCGCCTATGAGATCACCAAGAGTCTGGACGAAAAGCTGTGGGTCGAGAGCGAATACGGCCACGGCGCCGCCTTCTTCTGCACCATCCACTTTAAATAGTTTCTAGTTTCTAGTTTTTAGTTTCTAGAACAATAAAAACCACGGGAGGGAAAACCGATGTTTTCCCTCCCGTGATTTTTTATGAACGCCACGCGATCAGCGCTTTTTTCAGCATCCGGTCGCCGAAGGCCCAGTCGGAGAAGACGCTGCCGGAGGAGCGGTCGGGCCGCGAGCCCGCGCCGTCCTCCTCATACCAGACGGGCGCGTAGCCCAGTGCATAGAGCCTTTCCTTCATTGTCAAGCCGGCTGAATAGGTTTTGTCGCCGGTGCGCGCCGCCAGCCAGACAAAGGGCTTTTCTCCGCCGCTCTGCACATAGGTCTCGACGTACTGCCGCAGATTGTCAGGGCTTAGGAGAAAGGCCTCGGGCGAGGGGTAGCCGGAGCCGCCCCGGAAGCGGTGGGCCGTGCCCTCCAGGTTGCCCTTCAAAAAACCGTCGTCATAGGACGCGCCGAACACAGAGCCGTAGTGCTCCGGCGCAAGCAGCGCGAATTTCAGCGCGCCGTATGCACCGCGGCCCAGGCCGAAGATGGCGTTGTCCTCACGCTTCGTCGAAAGGCAGGGCAGCATGGCGTGGACATAGTCCCAGAGATCGCGGAGAGAATAGCTCTCCCACTGGGCGCCGTTCTGCCAGTTGTTGTAGCGGGCGCTGTTCATGGACGGGGCGATGAGCGCGGTATCGTACAGGGTGGCGTACAGCTCGGCCCCGGTATAGCTCTGCCAGTCGCCGGAGTCGTCGAATTTGTCGTGCAGCAGCCAGAGGGTTTTCCCCTCCCCGGGCGGGTTTTTCCGCCAGTCCTCGGGCAGGAAGACGTGCAGCGTGATGCTCAGCCCGCCGACAAAAACTTCCATTCTCATTTCGACGCCTCCTTTCCGCCCAGGGGCAGATAGTTCAGAAACTGCTCCAGCGCCAGGTTCCAGAAATCGAAGTTGTGGACGCCGGGGGCCTCGAACCAGGTGTGGTCGCAGCCCAGGGCGCGGAAATGCTCGCGGGCGGTGAGATTGTAGCGCCAGGTGAAGTCCTCAGTGCCGCAGGCCTGGAACAGGCGCGGCATGGGCCTTCCGCTTTCTTTTAAGACCGCGGCGGTATGCAGGATGTCCAGCGGCGAGCCGGGGATCTCATCCGCCGACGGGAAGCCGCTCTGGCCCGCGTGACGCTCGCGCAGGTCGGCCTCACAGTCCAGCGGCGAGGAGAAGCTTCCCACGCAGGCATAGTTCTCCGGGTGGTCCAGCGCGATGCGATAGGCAAGATACCCGCCGTAGCTCAGCCCGGCGATGAAGTTGTCCTCCCGGGCACGGGAGACGGGGAAAAGATTGCCGATGAATTCCGGCAGCTCCTCCGCGATCTGGCGGTAGAAGTCCCCCAGCTCGTTGCGCCAGCCCTGGAAATCCTGGATCGTGGGCATGACCACCATCAGCCCCATGCGCTCGCAGCGGCGCAGGAACATGGCGTTGAGCGGCCAGGCGGTGAAATCGTCCCCGCCGCCGTGCAGCAGCCACAGCACCGGGTAGGGCGGCGCGGGCGCCTCCGTCCGCTTGCCGGGAAAGGGCAGGGCGTTGGGGGCCTTGGGCGGGTAGAGCACCGCGATATCCTTGCGGCCAACAAAGTCGGAGCGATAGCTGATTCTCACAAGAGGCATGGCTCTCCCCCGTTTCAGCGCAGGGCGTTGAGGGCCTTGACGGTCTCCTCCACCCACTTTTCGGCAGCGCCGGGCATCAGCGAGGCGCTCTGGGATTCCCAGGTGCAGCGCTCGTAGGACTGCTTGTCCGGCATGTACTTCATGCCGCCGTTGACCATGCTGGCCAGTAGCGTCACCGGGAAGGGAGAGCGCTCCTGCAGCTCTTTTTCGGTGATGACGTTCACCTCGGGCTTGGCGCCGACAAAGGCGATCGGTCCGAGCGCGAGCAGCTCGGTGACGACCTCGCCCTCCCGTTCGGGGATATAATTGGCGCTCTTGCGCGGCATCATCGGCGCGCGGCCCTTCAGTCCCCAGCGGAACGAGGACTTGCCAAGCTTCAAGTCTGCCGTTTCCTCGCGGCACACGGCCTTTTCCGCCGCAGCGAGGATGTCGGAGGCCAGCACGGGGCCGTACTGCTCGACGAGCTTCAGTCCGTAGGCGACGCCGCGATCGTCCTTCTGTACCTTGCCCTCGTCGTCCACGTATTCCAGGAAAGCCTGATCCTTTGGCACCTGGTCGCCCGCGGCGCTCATGAAGAACAGGCACGGCGCGCCGAGCTTTTCCTCCACGATGCGGCAGGCGAGACCGGGGATGTCGGAGGAGATGAGGCGCTCGTTCTCGCGCATCTGGGAATTGTCGATAGCGCAGGGCTTGAGCGCATAGTCGACGAGTACTGCCAGCGGCGCGCCGCCCTCATCGTTGAAGCGCACCACATGCAGCGCCTTGTCGGAGGGGCCGGCGGGGTTGAGATTGACCCACCAGCCGAAGGGCGTCTCGACGTCGCGGTTGGTATTGACGTCGCAAAAGCCCTTTTCATAGCCGACCGTAGCGCTGTGCAGCACGGCGGCCTGCTCGCAGGCGGCGGCAAAGGCGGCGCCGACCGCGTCGAACCAGGCCTTTTTCTTCTCGCCGCTCTCGTCGATCATGTGCATCGGCGGCGTGACGTGGGGCGGGAATTCGTCCCGCGTCTTCGGGGCGTGCGGCGTCGTGATCGCATGGGTCACATGGATCCAGATATTTTCTTTTTTCACGCCGCACTTTTCCGCGACGATGTCCTTCATGATCGCGATGCCGTCGTCAAAAATGTTCACCAGCTCCGCTGAAATGATCGCGGCCTTTTCGCCCGCCTCGATCACAACGGCCTTGACCTGGGGATCGTCATGGATGCCTTTAAAGCCCTCGTGGGGGAACAGTTCCTGCGGGAACAGGATCTCGCTGCGGCCGGCGCCGACCTTCAGTTGTGCCATGGTCTCTTCCTCCTTGTTATTGATCGTATCGATTCAGATCTTTCCGTCCACATAGGTGAAGGAAACACCGTTGATTTCTATCTTCCAGCCGCTGTTCATGCGGCCTTCCGTATATTCGCCCCTGTTTCCGGCCAGCACCGCCTCGGCGCAGGCGATCAGCGCGTCGATCTGCCGCGGCTCGACCGCGCCGGGCATGTGGCCGGTATAGAGCACCGCGGGGTTTTTCGCCTTCATCTTTTTGAGCGAAGCGAGATACTCCGTCACCGTGGCGGGGCTCTGGTTGTCGATGAAAACGCCGTGGGCGTTGGTGTTGTCGCCGGTAAAGAGCGCGCCGGTCAGGCTGTCATAAAGGCACATACTGCCCGCCGTGTGGCCGGGCGTATAGAGCGCCTCCACCACGCGTCCGCCCAGCTCGAAGCACTGTCCGTCCGCGAGAGGCTTCGTCTCGCTCTCATAGGGCTGGAGCGCGACCTTGCCCTCAAGGGGCCAGTGGCTCGCCTCCTCAAAGCGCGCCGCAGCGCACTTATAGGCATACAGCTCCCGGTCCATCGGATGGAGGTAGGGCGCGCCGAATTCGGCGTTTCCGCCGCCGTGGTCCGGATGACCGTGGGTGTTGACAAGGATGATCGGCTTGTCCGTCAGCTTGTCCACGACAGCCTTTAAGCTGCCCATGCCGAAGCCCGTGTCGATCAGCAGCGCCTTTTCTTCCCCGACCACGAGATACTGCTTGAAGCGCATGGGGGGCGCTGTGATCTTGAAGATGCCGTTCCCCTTGTCTTCAACTGAAAAATCCCTGATCGGCGCCGGGCGGCCGCCGGGACCGCCGGGGCCTTTCCGCTCCGGCCGCGGCTCCCCCGCCGCGTTCAGGGCGCCGAACATCTCCTTTGTGTGCTTCTCCAGCGAGGCCTGCACCGTGCCGGGCAGATTGACGGCCCGGTTGCCGCCGGGGACAAAGCAGGCGCGCTCCAGCCCCGGGGCTTTGACATGCACCCGCGCCAGGGCCTCGTCGTCCAGGATGTAGCCGCTGTCGTGCAGCAGCGAAACGTTGTGGTTGATGACCACCGTATCCGTCATCGGCGAGCTTTCGCGGATCGCGCGTCCGAGCGTGGTGTACAGCTCGCCGCCGATACCCATGAAGCCGAGATCTCCGAGCTTCAGCGCCTGCAGACGGATCTTCCATGGCGGGTTGTCCCCCTCGGTCTCCGTCTCCGACCAGGCGACAGAACCGCCGACGGCGGCCACATCGGTGTCGCAGCGCAGCGTGCGAAGCACGCCCTTGATATCCTCCACATGGCGGCCGACCATGATCTTCAGCATGGCCTGCGCCGCCTGGGCGTCGTGGATCTTCTCCTCGCGCTGGACGCCGGTCGCGGGGTCGGGATAATAATACTGGTTCATCATGATGGGGTTGACGTCCCCCGCCGCGCCGCTCGACCAGACGGCCACGCCGCCGAACTGTTCTTCCAGGCAGCGGCTGACGTTGCCGCCCACGTCGGCGCTGATGCCGACAAGGCCGTCGCCGTTCGGCTCGTTGCAGATCATGACGACGTTGTGCATCGCATAGTTGACGAAAAGCGCGATCGGCTCGCCCGCGAGCGACTCGATCTTCAGCACGAAAATGCTGTGGTCGACCTCGCCGAGCGGATCGGCGCCGAGACCCATGAGGTCATATTCTTTTCCGTCTGCGGCCTTGACGATATAGTGCTGGTTGCGGTTGACGTTCAGATAGCTTTCGCCCCTGCCGGTGCCGATGCGGGCAGGCTTCAGCGAGGAGACGGCCTCCTTTGCCGCATCGAGCAGCTTTTCCTGTACGAATGCTTCGTATTCCGCCGTAGCGGCGGCCGTGTCGTCGTCCTTGGGCTGTTCAAAGGGCGGGCGCGGGCCGCAGAGCGGCGCGGTGTGCGTGTGGATGCCGAAGTAGAGGATGTTTTCTTCCCCGACGCCGGTCGCTTCCGCGAGCGCGCGCAGGTTTTCCTCCGGCCGCGGCGCTTTGTCAAGGTCAAAGCCGACGATGAGCGACCTGTTCTCCCCGTCGGAGAAGGCGATCACGCGCAGATAAATGTCGTCAAGCACCGTGCAGAACTTGCGCCCCATCAGGCCGTAAAGCCGGGGCAGCAGCGTCTCGGGCGGCGTGATGCACCGTTTCGCCGCGCCGCAAAGCAGTTTTTTCTCCATCCGTTTATCCTCCCTGTTACTCCTGTTTCTCAAAAATGAGATCGGGATCGATCCCGACAAAATTCCGTCCCTTTCGCAGCGTGACCCTCCTGCGTCCGTCCGGTGAGACGGCGGCCGGAATGTCATGGCGGTCATGCGTCAGCGGGATGCTCTGCCCCCAGAACGATGAGGTCTGGCAGATATTGACGCGGCCTGCCACCGCGTCCTCCAGGATCGCGATCACATTGGGCAGACAATCGTCGTCCAGCGGGCGGCCGAGCGCGCGGAAATCGTGGTGACCGTTATAGATGTCGTCATAGCGGTCGGACATGGCCTGCATGCGCTTGAGATAACGAAGGGTCTTTTCCACGGGCTCGGCGCCGACGCCGAGGTTGAAGTTCAGCGCGTCGCCGCAGAAGAGCGTCCGCGTCTGCTCGTCGAGGAAGATCATCTCCCCCTTCGAGTGGCCGGGGCATTCATAGGCCGTCACGATCCGGCCGCCGCCCAGATCAAAGCGCATGCCGTCCTCCAGATAGCGCAGGCGCGGCATCTCCCCCTCGTTCTCGCCGGCCAGATCCGTGTCGAGATCGAAGGGATAGAGATTGAACATCGTATACGGCGCGCCGATGCAGCCCTTCTGGCGCTTTGCAATGCGCTGGATGTCGAATTTCCGTTTTTCGATGGACTGGGGGATCGGCCGGTCCGCGTCCTTCGGGTGGATCCAGATCTCATCGAATTGTCTCGCGTTGCCGGTGTGGTCGACGTGGCCGTGGCTAATGACGCAGACGAGTGGCTTGTCGGTGATGCTCTCGATGGCGCCGCGCAGATCGCCGATGCCCATGCCGCAGTCGATGACCATGGCTTTTTCCGTGCCGACGAGCAGAAAGATGCTGGCGCAGTCAAACTCGTCGATCTCCCAGGTGTCCTTTTTGAACTGTACCATCGGGTAAAGCTTTGTCCGTCCCATGCTCTCATTCCCCTTTTTCTTGTCTATTTTTCATAATCATATCATTCTTTTTTGCCGATTCCGTGGCGTAATCGTCGGTGAATTGTTGCGGAAGTGTCAAAATTTCTCTCTTTCGTTTGACTTCCGTCCGAGCGCTGTTTAGAATATGATCAGGAAATTATCCGGGAGGTCATTGCCATGCAGCCTCGCACAAGACGCATCCTGCTCACGCTTCTTATCCTCGCGCTCGCGATCTTTTTTTACGGCGTCTTCGGGCGCAATACGCTCCTCCTCTCGCTGGGCGACGAGACCGTCACCCTGTCGGGGCCGGAGAATTCATCCTTCTCCGTCCCGTTCTCGTCCATCGCGTCGATGGAGCTGCGCGAGAGCTTTTCCCCCGGCGCGGCCGTGGACGGCGGCGTGAAAAACCACATCCGCTACGGGCTGTGGCACAACGACGAATGGGGCGACTATCAGCTCTTCAGCTCGGAAAAGATCGAGCCGGTCATCGTTCTGTACACGGAAGAGGGAGACGTTCTCGTGTATAACTACGAATCCGACAAGACCACGCGCAGCCATTATGAGACCTTTACGGACTATCTCGCACAAGTCCGGCTTTCAAAGTAACGCAGGGAGGAACGCCGCATGAAAATGATCATCCGCGCCGACGATATCGGCTTTTCCGAGGTCTGCAACATCGGCAGCTTCGTGACCTTTGACAGGGGGCTTTCCACCTCGGCCGACGTGATGCTGGACTGCCCCGGCACGGAGGACGCGCTCCGCCGGCTGCGGGATTACCCCTGGATCTCCGTGGGCTGGCACACGCATATGTGGGGCTCCCCGGTGCTGGGCGCCGCCGCGGTCCCCAGTCTCGCGGAACACGGCGGTGAATTCGACGGGCGCTTTCGCGCCGATCTGCACCGGGCCGAGGACATTTCCTACGAGGAAGCCCTAAGGGAGCTCTCTGCCCAGCTCGAGCGCTGCCATGACATTCTCGGCCGTTTCCCGGACACCGGATCCACCCCGTTCGGAAACGGGATTTGGGGAAAGGCGATGCTCGCCGTGCAGAAGGAGCGCGGGATCCCCACCGGCTTTGCCCGCCGTCTTGCCTCCGACGAGCGCCCGGCGCAGCGGATCCTGGCCGGCCGTGCGCGCGGAGAGGAATGGGCGTTTTTATACAACGAAAACGGCATGCCCGGGAGGGAACCGGACGCAAAGTGGGCTGATCGCAAAATCGTTGTTCTCGACGGCAGCCTTCCCTATATGGATCTCTTGACCGACAGCATTTCCGATATAGAGAACAACTATGACCCCGTCCTGTACTATACCGAGGATCGGGCCGGGATTCTGAATATGCCGGATGATGTGACTGTCGAGCAGTCCTGGCACCCCGGGTATCTGGACTATTTCGTCTATCGTCTGGGCGAGCGCATGAACCGGCCCCGCGCGAGGCAGTTTACCGTTGCCCGCTGTCAGGACGTCGCTGCCTTGTGCGATCGGTGGCTGTTCGACTGGATCCGGGAGCACCGCATCGAGCTCGTCAACTTCCGGGACGCGCTGTACGGCACGCATGAGTATCAGGAGCATCTCAGGGCGATCGGCAGCGAGCTGTGCCTGCTCTGATCCCGCCGCCCTCCTTCCCGAAGAAAAAACCTCTCCTTTGCCTGAGAGCAAAGGAGAGGTTTTTTTGTTTACAGCTTGGCGTAGTACTCTTCCTTGAGCCAGCGCCACTTTTCGTCGCGGACGTCCTTCTGCTCGCGCAGGAGCTTCCAGACGTGCTCGGGGTCGAGCGGCAGGTCGTGGATCTCGATGCCGGTGGCCATGTGGATGGCGTTGGCGACGGCCGGCGCGATGGGCGCGGTGGTGCCTTCGCCGCATTCCTTGGCGCCGAAGGGGCCTTCGGGATCGGGCGGATAGTCGAACTTCGTCGTGATGTGCGGCATATCCAGCGCCGTCGGCATCTTGTAGTCGTGGAAGTTGGTGTTGATCTGGCGGCCGTTGACGTCCTTGAGATCCTCATAGAGCGTGTAGCCGATGCCGGAGTAGATCGAGCCCTCGAGCTGACCCTCGACCGCGCGCTTGTTCAGCGCCTGGCCGCAGTCATGGGCGAAGAAGAACTCGTCGATGTCCACAACGCCGGTCTCCTCGTCGACCGTCAGATGGCAGGCGCCGGTGGAGAAGACATAGCTGGGGGCATAGTTGGACGGTTTGCCGTGGTACTGGGCGGAGTTGGTGCGGTGGTAGTAGGAGCCAACGCCCACGACCTCGTCGCCGCCCTTCTGGTACATGGCGCAGGTGACGGCGTCACGCCAGGGCATTTCCAGGTCCTCGCGGCCCATGTCGCGGCAGACGACCTTGTGGTCGATGCAGTCGATCAGGTGCGGGTCGCAGTTCCACTTGGCGGCGACCGCCTCGCAGATCTGGCGCTTGACGTCCACGGCCGCGCGGCGGACGGCGTTGCCGCCCAGGAAGGTGACGCGGCTGCCGTAGGCGCCGGAGTCATAGCCGCAGTTGAAGGTGGAGGTCTCGGCGTGCTTGACGTCGCGCAGATCGAGCCCCAGCTCCTCGGCCACGATCATGGCCATCACGGTGTCGGCGCCCTGGCCGTTGTCGTGGCAGTTGGCATAGACCGTGGGGATGCCGTTCCAGTCGACACGCACGGTGGCGTTGGTCTGGACCTGGTTGGGCGTGTTCAGGATCGGGCTGGCGGTGCCGGAGACGAAGGCGATGCCGCTAAAGCCGATGCCCTCGTTCTTCTCGAGCTTGGCGCGGCGGTTGACCCAGTCCATATGCTTTGCCGCGTCGTCGAGCGTCTGCTTAAAGGCGCAGCTGGTGACGACAAGTCCCGCCGGGGACTTGTAGCCGGTCTCGAGCGCCGAGATCTTGCGGAACTCGACCGGGTCGACGCCCAGGTGCTCGGCCGCGTACTGCATGCTGAGGTCTCCGGCAAACTGCACCTGGCAGGCGGTGTAGCCGCGCATGGCGCCGTTGGGGGACTTGTTGGTGAAGACGCGCTTGGACTGCAGGTCGATGGTGTCGATCTTATAGGGGAAGGCCGCCCAGATGACACTGAGGTTGACGGACGCGACCTGGCCGAGGCCGTAGGCGCCGCCGTCAAGCAACTGGCGGCAGCGCTTGGCGATGATCCTGTGCTCGTCGTCAAAGGCCGTCTCCACGTGCATGATGAAGGGATGGCGTCCCTGCTGGGTAATAAACTCCTCCTCGCGCGTGAGGACAAAGCGGACCGGGTGGCCGGTGCGCTGGGCCATGCGGCAGGCGACAAACTCGATGAAGGGGAAGTTGGACTTGCCGCCGAAGGCGCCGCCCACGTGGGTGCGGACGATATTGAAGTGGTCTTCGGTGGTCTCGAAAACTCTTGCCAGCCAGTACTGGTCGGAATAGGTCATGGTGGAGCTGACGTGCACGGTGTACTGGTCGAGATGCTGGTCATACTCGCAGTAGCAGGCGTGGGGCTCCATGCAGGCGTGGACAATGTGGTGGGTGGAAAAATCGCCCTTGTAGATATAGGCGGCGCGTTCGAACTCTTCGTCCACGGTCTTGCCCACGTTGGAGCCAAGCTGCGTGCAGCAGGGGCCGAAGTTGTGCGCCTCGCGGCCGTAGCCCTGGACGTCCGGGGAGTCGGCCTCGGCGGCCTCGCGCGGGTCGAAGCAGGCGGGCAGCTCCTCATAGACGACCTCGATGAGATCGACGGCGCGCTGCGCCGCAGCCTCGGAGGTGGCGCAGACGGCGGCAACGGGATCGCCGCACATGCGGACCTCGGTCTTGCAGAGGATCTCCTGGTCGCCGTCGCCGACGTTCGCGGTCTTCTCACCGGAGAAGTGCTTGTTGGCGCCCTTGCCGTGGCCGCCGACCTTGATGTCCGGGAAGTCCTTGCCCGTCAGCACGCACTTGACGCCGGGATAGGCCTCGGCCTTGGAGGTGTCGATGGAGACGATGCGCGCGTGTGCGATGGGCGAGAGCTTGGCCTTGGCATAGAGCATGTCGGGGTCATGGAAGTCGCCAGCGTACATGGCGCGGCCGGTGACCTTGTCATAGGCCTCGATGTGCTGATAGTTGGACTTTTCACCGCTTACCAGACGGTAGTCCTCCGGCTTGCGGAAGTAATTTTTATCGGCAAATCTGTTCATGCTTTTACCTCCCAGCCCATGGCGTCCATCTCGGCCGAGACGGCCTGGATGGCCTCGACGATCTTGACATAGCCCGTGCAGCGGCAGAGATTGCCCTCGATCGCCTCACGGATCTCCTGCTCGGTGGGGTGCGCGTTGCGCTCCAAAAGCGCCTTGGCGGACATGATCATGCCGGCCGTGCAGTAGCCGCACTGGAACGCCCACTTGTCGATAAACTGCTTCTGCAGCGGGGTGAGCTGGCCGTCCTGGGCAACGCCCTCGACGGTGATGACACGACAGCCCTCGACCTCGGCCACCAGCGTGATGCAGCTGTTGACCGGGCGGCCGTCGAGCATGACGGTGCACGCGCCGCACTCGCCCGCCTCGCAGCCCTTCTTGGTGCCGGTCAGGCCGAGATCGTCGCGCAGCAGGTCGAGCAGCGTGCGGTTGGGCTCGCTTAAAACCTGGATATCCTCGCCGTTGAGGTTAAAGGAAAAAACTTTTTTCATATGGCGTCTCCTTCGTATCCTTCGATGGCCTTGCGGATGGCGCGCTTGGTGAACACGCGCACCATGTCCTTGCGGTATTCGGCGCTGGCGCGCACGTCGCTGATGGGGCGGCAGGAATTCATGGCGATCACGCCGCACGCCTCGAGCACTGCGTCGTCAAGCTTCTTGCCCACGAGGAACTCGCCGGCGGCGCCGGCCAGGATCGGGGTGGTGGCCACGGCGCCGAGCGCGATGCGCGCGTCGGCGACGGTCTCGCCGTCCATCTTCAGCCAGGCGGCGACGCCCACGATGGCCAGGTCCATGGCCTTGCGGGTGGCAAACTTGATGTAGGCCGCGCGCTCGTCCTCGCCCAAAGGCGGGACGACGATATGCGTCGCGATCTCATCGTAAGCGAGGCAGGTCTTCTTTACGCCGGTGAAGAAGTCCTCGGCGGGGACGGTGCGGTTCTCGTCATGGCCCTTGACGAGGATCTTCGCGTTCTGCGCAATCAGGATCGGGCCGCCGTCACAGGACGGCACCGCAGCGCAGATGTTGCCCATTAAGGTGCCCTTGTTGCGCACCTGAGTGGAGGCGATGTACTTGGCCGCCTGAGCCACGGCGGGGTTCTTTTCCTTGACGAGGGCGGAGGTCTGGATGTCGAAGAGCTTGACGAGGCAGCCGATCTTCAGGCCCTCTTTCTCGTCGTACTCGATCTTGTCCAGGCCGGGGATGTGCTTGAGGTCGATGATGTACCTGCAGTCGGCAAAGGCGCCCTGCTTCATCGGCGGGAAGGTGTCGCAGCCTCCCGCGATGACCATGGCGTGCTCGCCCAGCTCGTGAAGCAGGTTCGATGCTTCCTCGAGCGTTTTCGGCGCGAGATAGTCAAAATCCGGTAAAACCATGTGTCTCCTCCTTAGTTTAAGCAACCACTAATCCATACAGCTTCGGCGCCTTGCGGACAATTTGCGCCCTAATCTCGTCATTTTTTCTTGACATACACAAAGTATGCCTTCAAAAAAATGACTTTATCAGAACACAAATTCTCTCGCAATTCGCTCTTGCCGCACGGATTATTGCTTGCTTAGATTTATTATCTACTTAATTGTTTTCTTGAACAGCAGCCTTTTCGCCGCGGCGGCAGATCAGGCGGAAGAGCGCGGCGTTGAGCCAGTTGAAGCAGAAGAACTGGATGAAATAGGCAAAGATGGCGTTGATGCACATGCCCGGGATCCAGGCGTTGAAGAACTGGGCCACCGTCCAGTGCTGGGGGATGGCCATGAGGAGCATGGCGTACACACTCATCAGCGGGCAGCTCATGATCACCGTGTAGCGGATGCGGAGGGTCATGTACTCCAGCTTGCTTTTGGCCTGCTCGGCGGTTTTTTTCGCGGCGATCGGCTGGATCAGAAAATACTGGCTCGGCCAGGCCACGATAAAGCGCAGCCAGAAGCCCTTGAAGGTCTCCCACCAGAAGGCGGAGGAGAACTCGTGCATCACGCGGAACTTGTTGAAGGCCGTCATGATAAAGGCCATGAGGATGACGCCGATCGTGGTGTAGATCATTTCTTCTTTCTGATTTTTAGGCATTTTTCGCTTCTCCTTTTGTTTCACAGTCAAGCATCACATTGGCATGGATAAAAAGGCGTTTCACTTCGTCGAGCAGCGCCGGGTCTGACACCGCAACAGTGCCCGTCACGCGGCTGTAGCAGTCCGTCAGGAACCGGATGCGGCGCTTGGGGAACCAGGTCTCCTCCGGGTGCAGCAGACGGTGGAGCGTCACGCCGTCGCCGCTGTCGCGGATCTCGATCCGGTCGGCCTTTTCCAGGCTCATCACAAGCTCGTCGTAATCCTGGTTCTGGTAGCACCAGCCGTTGGCCTTGCAGATCATGCAGGCGCTGCAGTAGCTGACGTCGATCAGCTCGCCCTTGGCGTTTCTCGGGGGCAGGGTTATCGTCATGGCTTCCCTCCTGTTTCCTGCGTTTATGCAGAAAAAAAGATACCGGTGCCGGGGTAGCAGACCCCTGCAACGGTATCTTGAAATATCGTATCGGTATCAAATTCTGTAGAAAGTATAACAGATAGGAAAAGAAAAATCAACTTGTTTTTCGCTGCAATTCGCTCTTTACGGCTCGGCGCTCTGCTCGATGAGGCTTCTGGCTTTGGCGCGCAGCAGCTGAAAGCGCAGATTTTCCTCCCCTGTCATCTCCAGCACCTCTTCCGCGGATAGGCCGTAGGGCTCGCCCAGCGCGGCGGCCCTGCGCTCCAGCTCAGAGGCGTCGACAGAGAGCTTTTCCTCCTCCGCCACCGCGTCGAGCATCAGCTCGGTGCGCACCAGCTCCGCGGCGGTGGAGCGGTATTCCGCGCGCCAGTCCTCCTCGGTCTGCGAGCGGGTCTTGAGATACAGGGCAAAGAGCTCCTCCGCAGCAGTCTCGGCGTCCGTCTCGTTTCTGGCCAGCACCCGCTCCTCCACGGCGTGGCCCACGGCGCGCAGATCGCTGTCGGAATAGTCCTCGCCGTACAGCCGCTCGCACAGAAGGCCCAGCAGGGCGTCCACGCTCTTGTCCTCCTCGCCGCCGCTCAGACGCGAGGCGGCGTCCATGGCCATGGCCCAGACACGCTCGGGGGCAAAGGGGATCTCCAGCGCGTCGTTGAGCGAGCGCAGGATGGCGTACACGTCCGCGAGGGTGTTGAAGGCCACGCTCTGTAGCACGTCGCTGCGCCGCTGCAGGCGCATCACGTCCAGCCGACGCTCCACCAACAGGGCCGGGATCTCCACGGCGGTGTTTTCGCCGGCCTTGTCCAGCGCGCTTTGAGCGAAGCGCTCGGCGTCCTGGCGCGGCACGCCGGTGTGCAGGCCTTTATACTGCCCCAGCGTGACGGAAGGCTTCACGGCCGCCTCGAAGCGCAGCAGGATCGCGCCGTCGTCCTGCTCGTCACAGTCCAGCACGCGCGGGAAGAGCAGCATGCCCAGTCCCTTTTGCCCGGCATAGGCGGCGATCGCAGCGTTGACGGCGGCGGAGGCGTCGTCCCAACGGGCGGCTTCCTGCGGCTCGATGAGCAGCAGCGCCTCCACGCTCCCGTTTTCCAGCTGTTCGGAATAGATCTTCATGGCGATTTCTCCCCTTTCAGGGCAGCTTTCCTTTCGTAAACTCGCCGATCACGCCCGGCTCGGTGATGAGCACGCGGTTCATCGGCGCGCTGGAGGCGCCGCGAAAGGCCGTGATGGGAAAAGCGTACAGATCGTTGCTGATGCCGAGCGCGCGTCCCTTGCAGTTGAGGAAGCACTGGCCGCAGCTCTGGCAGTTTTCCGGGTAGGCGATCACGGACTTGTGGGCCTCGGCGTTGAAGTAAAAGACGTCCATCGGACAGATGTTCACGCAGTTTTCACAGCCGATGCAGCGGTTCAAGTCTATGCGAACAACGCTCATCTTGTCAACCTCTCTTTCCGCCCCAGTTCGTTTTCGGAGGCGTAAAGCCCTTGGCCTCGCCCTCGCCGGGGAAATAGTAATGATAACGGTCGGTATAGGCCGCGCTGCTCTCGCCGGTCCACTCGTCCGGAACAGGGTGCTTTTCCAGCTCGATCCCGCTCTCGCCCTGCCGCAGCGTGACGGCGCAGAGATAGTCCTCGTCCCGGCGGTACGGGACGTCGGCGCGGTAGTGGGTGCCGCGGCTCTCGGCGCGGAAGAGCGAGGCGCGCAGCTTCAGCTCCGCCGAGAGGACCTTGTGCCGCACCTCCATGCACAGGCGCAGATCGTGGCTGGAGGCCGCCGCGAGCTTGGGCACGACGTTGTCGCGCATGTATTCCACCTGGGTCAGAGCCGCCCGGAGCGTCGGCTCGGTCTTGGCCACGCTCACCCAGTAGGGCGCCATGATGCTGTGCAGCACGTCGCGCGCCCAGTTGGGGTCAAAGCCCTTCTCGCGCTGCAGGGGGGCGCTGATCTCCGCAAGCTTGGCCTCGATCTGTTCTTCGTCCGCTGAGGCAAGCTCCTTGCCCCGCACCCAGGCGGCCGCCGCCTTGCCGGCGTGATCGCCGTCGATGGAGCAGAAGCAGGAGGTGAAGCCCACGCCGCAGGGATAGGCCGCGCCGGAGGGCGCCGTGCAGTGGGTGCCGTCGCCCGCCACAAAGAGGCCGGGCATGCCGGGCACATCGTTGCGCACCTCAAAGCCGCAGAACACGCCGGAGGTCAGATGGCAGCACATGCCGGTGGCCGCGCCGGCGAGATCGCTTCGGCCCACGGGTGTGGACATTTTGCCGGAGCGCAGCTCCTCCGGGTCGCTTTCATAGACCTGGCTGCCGCCGCGGCGGGTGTAGTTGGCGGTGGCGACGTCCTGGATCTCGCTGCCGTCGCTCTTCGCGACGCCGTAGACCGCGCCGCGGACCCGGCCCAGGGCCATGATGTTGCCCTTGTTGGAGGCATACTCCGAGGCGTTTTTCTCGCTGACGTCGCCGCCGCAGAGCCAGATGTTCTCCAGATACTGCCAGTGGTTGTCGTAGAAGACGTTGCCGGGGGCGTTGTTGGAGGTGGAGTGGAAGTCCTCGTACTCCTTGCCCGCGATGGGCAGGCCCAGCTTCCAGGCCATATACTCGCCGTCGAAGGTGTCCGTCCCAACCGGGTAGCCGGTGGGCTTGTAGCTGCCGCCGCCGGTGGCCAGCAAAACGGCCTTGGCCCGGACGGTGATCGTCGCGCCGCTGGGCACGTGCAGCGCCACGGCCCCGCAGACCGCGCCGTCCTTCGTCAGCAGATCGGCTGCCATCGTGTGTTCGAGGAACGGGATCTCATAGCGCTCCAGGGTGGCGATCCACTTTTTGTGCCGGTCCAGGCGGTCATAGGTGGCGCGGTAGCCCCAGAAGTCCTCCTTCTCGAAGAAGTCCCCCGCCTCGGAGGCCTTGGGGTACTGGGCCAGGATGCCCCGGTCGGTGAGGCGCTCGAAGATGCCCTTGGACTCGTCGATCCAGCATTTGTACCACGCCAGGTTGCTGACATAGTCGCCGCCCTCGCGGATGGCAGCCATATAGGCCTCCTCCCTGTCGCCCCGCTCCGGGTCGAACCAGCGGAAGCTGCTGGGCCAGGGGGAGAGGCCGGAATAGCCCGGACGGCCCTTGTCCATCACCAGCACCTCCGCTCCGCCGAGTTTGGCCGAGACGGCGGCGTTGAGCCCGGCAAAGCCGCAGCCGATCACCAGCACGTCCGTGGTATAGCTTTCGTTGTAGGGGCAGGGCACGCTCTCCGGTCTCGGGAGCTCGATCACCCGGGGTTTAACGGTCAGATTTTCCATGGCGCAGCCTCCTTAAAACATGTCGTCGTAGCGCGTGGCGGTCTCGACCCGGGAGATGACGTCCTGCATCTTCTCGTCGGCGTTGATGACCACCGCGCCCTTGAGCGCGCCGCCGGAGAACCAGTAGGTCTCGTGGCGGCTGCGTATTTCATCCTGTGTTTCCACGGTTTTATAAGTCAGTTTTTCGTTTTTGCCCGCGTCGCCGATGGCAAACATCGTGGCGCCGATGCCCTCGACGTGCATGCCGATCAGACGGTTGGCAAAGTATACCGTGGGATCCCCCGCCGCGTGCGCGCCGGCCACGCGCCCCTGGGCGCCGGCCTCGGCCATGAGCTGGTAGTTCACGTCGTCGTAATAGCAGCAGTCGCCGCAGGCGTAGATGTCCGGCACATTGGTGCGCATGAACATATCCACGGGGATCGCGCGGTCGGCCTTGATGCCGGCGGCCACGGCGATGGCCGTATTGGCCTTGACGCCGCAGGACATCACGACCACGTCCGCCGGGAACACCCGTCCGTCGGAAAGGCGCACGCCGGTGGGCTTGTCCTCGCCCTCGATCTCCACCACGTTCACGCCCTCATAACAGTCGATGTGGATCTTCTGCATGGCCTTGCGCAGCAGGGCCGAGGAGGTGGCGTCGATCTGGCGCCACATGATCTGGGGCGTGGCCTCCAGCACCGTGACGGCAATGCCGGAGCGCATGAACTCCCGCGCCGCCTCCAGACCGAGAATGCCGCCGCCGATGACCACGGCGTTTCTCGCCGTTGCCATACGGCGGAACAGCTCCTCGCTGTCTTCAAAATGCCGGACCGCGATGACGCCGGGCTTGTCGCTGCCCTTGATGGGCGGGATAAAGCACTCGGCCCCCGTGGCCAGGATCAGCTTGTCATAGGGGAAAACCTGTCCGTCCGCGGTCTCCACGGTCTTTGTCTCCGGGTGGATGGCCGTGGCCGTGCAGCCCAGGCGGAAGTCCAGCTTGCGCTCGTCATACCATTCTTTGGGGTGGGCCTGGATGGTCTCGGGCTGGGACACCACCACGTCGATCTCCTTGATGAGCATCGGACGGTTGATGGGCAGATAGGTCTCGCTCGACAGGAGCGTGATGCGGCCGGTCTTATCGCGCGCCCGGATGGCATCGGCCGCGGCTATCGCCGCCGTACAGCCTCCGATGATGAGATAGTTCCGGTCGGTATCGACGCGGTAGGTGATCTCCTCCTCGTCCACCGGCACACACTGCTCCAGCCCCACGCCGCAGACCGGGCACGCGCCCAGCGAGGCGTCGAAGATCTCGCCGCAGACAAGGCATTTGACCAGCTTGGGCTGCCGGGGATTGGGGATGCCCAGCACGCAACAGCCGATGCCGAAACCGTAGTTGTCCGCGTTTTTGAAATGCCGCGCGGCCGCCTTGCCCTCCACGAAGAAGTCCGGCATGTCCAGCTTCATCCCGAGGCTTGCGAGATAGAAGCGCAGCGTGTCCGGGACATGCTCGCCGGTATACCTGGTGTAGAACACGGCGGCGCGCTTGTTTTTCACGTCCCGGCGGCGCAGAGAGGTGACCGCGTCCCAGACGGATTTTTCCGCGTTGTCGTCGCAGTCCTCGGTGCCGAAGAGGAAGGCGTCGGCGCCGGAGAGCTGCCCCAGCACCTCGTCCCGGCTCTGCCGGGCCAGGTCCAGATCCAGCACCTCCAGCTCTTCGTGGCTCAGGATGCCGGCTTCGATCTTTTGCGCCAGGACGCGGATCGAGTCGCTGCCGCTGTGGACCACGGCGATCACCGTTTTTGCTTTGGAGCCCGGCTCACGGTCGGTCACGGGTTCATCGCCGACGCCGCAGGCGCGAAGAACAAGTCCGCTTTGACTGTCCAGCACGCGCAGCGACGCGCCTTCCCGCCGGGCCGCGGGGAGAGAAAACCGCAGCTCCCGCGCGCCAAGGTGAAGCGTCCGCGCCGAGCGGATCTCGATGGTTTTCACCGGACGGATGCCCAGCTCGCCCATGGCAAAGAGGACGGCGTGGGGGGCGATGAGGCAGATTTCGGGCCAGCGCGCCAGCAGCAGCGACGCGCCCGCCAGATCCCGGGGTGTGCCGAAGAGCACCGCCCAGGGCGTTTCCTTTTCCTCCAGGGAATCTACCTGTTCTTCCGTCGGCGCGCCCAGCAGGAGACGCTTGTCCCCGCAGGAGAGGGCGTACACCTCATAGCCGCCGTTTCGGCCGAGACGGCTCAGTCCGTTTTGCTTTTCCATTTCTGTCATAGGCGTCTGCCCGCCTTTCTTATTTTCGGCTGCCGTTCTTTTTATTTCGGTTGCCGAAGTATATAATATCAAAGGAGCACGCCGCCTGTCAAGTGGGCAGCGTGCTCAATTTTACGTCAGATTTTGCCGCGAACTGCACAAAAGCGGAGGTGTTTCCCGCAGGGGGCTCCCTGTCGAGGGGGCTTTTCCCGGCTGAAAGCGCTCAGTCCTCGGCGCTCTCGCGGTTGCGCCAGTCGGCGCTGAGCTTTTTCAGGAGCCGCTTGAGCTCGCTCTGCTCCTCGGCGCTGAGGGAGGAGAACAGATCCTTTTTCTCTTCCTCCGCCAGCAGGGCCAGGAAGCGGCGCTCCCCCTCCGGCGTGAAGCGGATGACCCGGGCGCGGCGGTCCCGCTCGGAGCTGGTGCGGGTGATGTAGCCCTGAGCCTCCAGCTTGGAGATATGCTCGCTGATGGCGGCGGACTTGATACCCAGCGCCTCCTGGATCTCCCGCTGGGTGGCCGCACCGTGGTTGTGCAGGAAGCGCAGCACGCGGATTTGGCCGTCCAGGCCGCCGCGTACCCGGCGGAACTGGTGCCAGCACATCTCAAAGCGCATGACGAGACTCCCGGTCCGGGGGACGTCGTCGGCCTGCTCCGGCGCAGCGCCGCCGTAAAAAGCGCGGCCCCGCTCGCAGGACAGGGCGGTGAGCAGACAGTGGTTTTCACACTCCCGGCAGTAGGGCTGGACGTCGCGCTCGTAAAAGCGGCGGCCCTTCAGGCAGGCCAGCTCCGACAGGGGGCAGTGATTGTCGCACAGGGTACAGCAAACGGTTTCCGACATACGATCCCTCTTTCCTTTTGGCATCAGTATGCCCTAAATTCTTCGGTCCGTCAAGCTTTTACCCCAAAAAACTTTGGCCACCGATTTATCTGTTGCTCTCTACAAGGAGGGTGCCGCAGCAGGAGGCGAAAATGAACTTCACGCAGCTGCGCTGTGTGGCTTCCTCCCCGGTGCAGTACCGGAGGAGGGTCAGGATGGGACGGTTGCTTTTGCCCCGCAGGAGGGACAGGCTCGTCTTGCTCATGGCTTGTTTCCTTTCATTTGTGGGTTGCGGAGTGTTTTATCCCGGGCTGAGCATAAAATGGCCCGACGGAGGCAGCTTTGGGATGTGCTTCCTCCGCCGGGCATCGGCGAACTGTTCTGTCACTGTCTGGCGAAGCTCAGTTCCTCGCCGAAGGAGTCCTCCAGGATCAAGGTATCGGGGCCCTGGAAGCGGAAGGTGCTGTCGAACACGTCGTCCTCGGTGAAGATCTCGTTGTTGACGTAGGTGACCAGGAGATGGTCTCCGTCGATCCGGTACCGGAGCTCGTAGGTGACAGTCTGCTCGCCGACGGTCATGGTGTAGGTGCCGGTGCCGTCCTCCCGGAGCACATAGACCGCGCCGAACTCGTTTTCACTGTCCGTGTAAGCCCAGGTCCCTGTCAGGCCGTTTTCGGTTCCGGCCGGGCTCTTTTCTGCCCCGGCCCCGCAGCCGGTGAGCAAGACGATCATGGCCACAGCCAGCAGCGCAGCGATCATGGTGTATGTTTTTTTCATTTCAGTTCCTCCTCTGCTTCCTTGCATTGTTGTTGTGTTTCTTCCGTTTTGTTCTTTGTGAGCACAGCATAACACAGCTTTTCGCACACAACTGTCACAGAAAAGAGGATTTTTACAGGCTTTTGCGTCAGAGCGCCGGAATAGTCGGCGGCGGGAAAAACGGTTTTCTCGCCCTTCTACCCGATCTCACACGGTTTCGATGCGGATGACGTTGGTGTTGCCGCTCTCGCCGCTGGTGTTGCCGCCGGTCATGACCACGGTGTCGCCCTTGTTCAGACCCAGCGTGTCACGGGCCAGGCGCAGGGCGTAGTAGTTGAGCACCTCCATGTTGGGGAACTGCTCGGTCAGCAGAGGCACCACGCCCCAGGA
>JAEEGL013675177.1_pt1 | contig 24465 bp, 21 predicted proteins | sample 9134231 | NCBI WGS metagenome assembly JAEEGL01 (sample SAMN16246548, study PRJNA631951) | gut metagenome | biome: gut microbiome; feature: rumen; material: fiber-attached | host: Bos | place: Iran: Karaj | collected 2018-10
AGATCCGTTGAACGTCTTTGGTATGCAAGAAATCCTTCCTAACATCTTCTAGCCATGAAAAAGATTTCTGTATACTTTGGAATCATTGCGGCAGCCGCACTGACCCTCGTTTCCTGCGCTAAGGAAATCGACAACCCCAACGTTGTTGAGGAGCCTACAATTGAGGAAGGTATTCCTTTCCAGATCGTTGCCAACCCTGCAACAAAGACTACCATAGCCGGACTTCAGACCGCTTGGGCGGCAGATGATGCAATTAACCTGTTCCACGCGTTAGCCGGAGACGACACTTATATTGATGACGGCACATTCACAACAGCGACAGCCGGCACGTCTGTTACCTTCACTGGTACTCTTGACGAAGCCCCTGCATCAGGGAACACATATGACTGGTATGCTGTTTATCCTCAGAATAATTATCTACACAGTGTAGACAATAATCCAGCAGAACCTGCTCGTTACTACATTGGCAGACGCTCAGACCAAGCTCAGGAGCAGACCGGTAATAGTAGTACGGCGCATCTCTGTGGCAGTAATTACCCTCTATTTGGTAAGGCGTCTGGCGTAGCATATGATGCAACACCCTCTATTACGTTATCTCCGATTGCATCCTTCATTGAAGTAAAGGTTACCAATAAGAATGATGCCCCTCTTACCGTTACAAGCGTATCTTTTACTGCTCCAGACGGTAGTGAAATTGTCGGCCAATACGAGATTCATTTCAATACTACACCTATCACCTGTACCAAATACAAAACTTATGTAAGTGATGTAGCAAATCTTACGGTTACTAGTGGAGAAGCCATTGCCAAGAATGAATATGCAACATTCTACCTTGGAGTAAAGCCTTTCATGACCACTGCTGGACAGGATATTAAGGTTTCTGTAAACGGTTACGAGAAGACTATCCACACCACCAAGAATTTCACCTTCCAGGCAGGTAAGATGAAGACCGTCAACTTTGAATATGATGCTCCAGAGATTTATAACTTTACTTGGGACCTGAGTACAAAGAATACTGTTTCCGAGTCCGAAGATGAATTGTCTTGGAATCATCGTGGTTATACCATGGTTATTGAAAGGACAACTCCTTCAGCAACTGCAGTTAATAATTATTGTCCTCCGACACGTACAAGCACACGATTCTATACCGGTTCGACTCTTACTATTACTCCATATACCGGAGGACGTATAGAATCCGTCGTGTTTACTGCAACTACTGAAGGTTATGCAAATGCTCTACAGAGTTCCACTTGGACCAATGCAACCGCGAGCGTGAGTTCTAAGGTTGTAACTGTCACACCTACTACTAAGACGTCTGCCATTTCTGCAGCAATTGGTGGAACTTGCGGCTTTACATCTGTAAAGGTGAATTATAGTGGAGCAATTGAGCCTATTACTGAATACAATATTGTAATTGATGACAGTATTGCTCATGGTACGATCTCCGCGGATAAGGCTAAAGCAGCGGCGGGCGCTACCGTTACATTAACTGCAACTCCAGAATCCGGATATGTGTTTGATTCTTGGACTGTTACAGATGGAAATGATGATCCTGTCACGGTTACCAGTAATCAGTTTACCATGCCTGATAGTGATGTTCTGGTATCAGCCACTTTCGTAGCAGCTCCCGTCGGAACAGATGTAACATTTACCGCTGGTACAGATAAAGGTGATACATCGGTCACAAAAGATGGTATCACAGTAACTATGTCTACAATGAACAGAGACGACAATTACAGGACATATGCTAGTACCGATATGGTTGTATCTGCAGCAGCAGGAAAGAAAATAACCCAAATAATTGTCACATGTACAGGTACTGGAACCAACAATTACGGACCTGGCAAGTTTAGCGGCTCTGGCTACGCAGCTTCTTCTGGAAATACCGGCACATGGACAGGAAGCGGTTCTTCCTCAGTCACTCTTTCTGCTTCTACGCAGGTTAGAATGACAAGTATTGTCGTTACTTATATTAACGATTGAAGTTCACCCACTCCGCAGGCTACATCTACCGTAGTTACCGGAGGGACCGATGAAGTGGGTTCTGCAGGGGCAACCCTGCTGGGCAGCTTCTCGGGAGCAACAGGAGAAATATACGAAACTGGTTTCGAGTACGCTCTGACAGCGGCGGAGCTTGACGGCACGGCCGAGTTCGTCTACGACGACACCAACATCGGCGCAGTAACGTCCGGCGACATCACTGCCGACGTATCCAGCCTGGCATCGTCCACAAAGTACTACTACCGTGCGTTCGTGGCGGAGTACAACGAAAGTACCTCCAGCTACGAATACAGGTACGGCAACGTGCAGTCTTTCACCACCACTTCCGGCGAGGCATACACACCTATGGGGTGGCTGGAACTGCCGGCTGTGACGGGAAGCGAGGACTTCGTGGGTAAGTTCTACGGCAGCGGCGGCACCGCAGGCACCAACAGGAACTACAGCTACTACTACAACTACACGTACTACGCTTCCATGTGGGTTGCATACCCGTTGTGCGGCACCCACAAGAGCGGCAGCGCATCGTCCAGTTGGCATTACAACCCCGATCTGGACGATGACCTACAGGTGAATGTCAAAAAGAACAGCTACGGCAAGATGTACAACAACGACACGTACTCCCGTGGCCACCAGTGCCCCAACGCGGACCGCAAGAGCGACGACACGATGAATGGCCAGACCTATTATCTGACCAACCAGACCCCTCAGCGCCAGCAGAAATTCAACGGAAGCATCTGGGGTGCGCTCGAAACGGCAACGCGCAGCCTGGTTAGCAGCGCATCGGATACGGTGTATGTTGTTACCGGCCCCGCATACCGCAAAGCCGGCGGTAGCGAGACCATCAGTTATCTTACCGGTGCCAGCGCAAGTGCCAATCCCGCCAGCCTTCCTATCCCCAATTACTTCTGGAAGGCCCTACTGAAGGTAAAGCGCAACGGTGCAGGCGACATAACCAGCGCCTCGGCAATCGGCTTCTGGTTCGACCACAGGGACTACAACTCCGACACGGAGCACTACTACGATTTCGTAGTAAGCGTAGACCAGATAGAACAATGGACAGGCTTTGACCTGTTCACCAACCTACCGGTCTCCCTCCAAACCACCGCCGAAACCAACACCAACTGGACAGCCTTCCAGAGCTTCTAAGGTCTATTGATCATCACAAAAAAGCCCGACCATTACCGGTCGGGCTTTTCTTTCTCTATTGGAAATCCTCGGGAGACAATCCTGTAAAATGGCAGACTTCGTCAATGCTCATCCCTTTCTCTTTAATCAACGACATTCCTACTGCCACCAGTTTTTGGTGGCTTTTTTCTCTTTCCTCTTCACGCGCTTCCTCACGCGCATAGGCCTTCTCTGCAATAATGTCTAGTTCTGTTCTCATGGCACTAAAGCGCTTATAGTTTCTATCGGCAATTTAGAATATTTTGCAATGGTATCCAAAGGAACACCGTCGTTAAGCATCTCGCGAGCCATTTCTACTTTACCTTCCACTTTACCTTCCACTTTTCCTTTCACTTGACCGTCTTCGAAAGCGGCTTCGCGGATTTCGAGTTTTTCTTGTTCGGATAACATGGCAAATACGTAGTCTAGTTGTTTATCCATTGGCATGGGGTCCATCCTGGCCGCATCTGCAACCTTTGAATAGCGTTCGCCCATTTCCTCCGGAGTTCCTGCAAAATTAATCATATTTTTCAAAATGAACAACCATGCTTCCTGCGGACTCAAGCCATTAAGGCTCTTTTTGTTAAAGGCTTTCAGGTTGCACAGGTATATCCATAACTGGTCGCCATAGAGTTCTTTAGTTTCCTGTTCGGTGAGAGCATACCGACTTATGATCTGACTGTTGTCTTTGAAGCCATAGTCCATAAAGCAAATTACGTACACAGGCATCAGAGTGGCATAATGGGCTTTTTTCTTCAACTGGTTGTGAATCATGGAGGCTCCGTAGTAAACCATTCTGTTCTTGAAACCAGATTTCTTGGCACGCTGCATTTCCACGACCATCTTGCCTGACGGTGTTTCGCATACTACATCGAAGATAATGCTCTTGTCGTCTGGAAATCTGCTAACAGACTCATTCGGGAGTCTTTTTATGGTGCTGATGTTCTGCACCTGAAGCATGTCCTCAAGGAGGATCCGTAGAATTTCGTCATCGTCCATGATGTACTTGAAGGCCCAGTCGCAGCGGAGGTCCATGTACTGGGTAGACATTATTTCATTGACGATTTCTTTCTGCCGCTCTTCCGGCATGCTCGCGATGCTCTCAATTGTACTGAGCCGCGACTTAAATGATTGGAATTGTTCAGTAGTCAACATAACTTAAAGTTTTGGTTGACTACAAAAGTATAGCATTTATTTGGGTGGTATCATAAGATTCGTATAAACATTTCAGTATTTTTCTTACGATTAGCTAGCCCATGAGAAAGGAAGTGCTAAAAATAAGCGGGAAAAGGCAGTGGCAAAAGGGAGACGGCGGCATCGTCCTTATTCCAGCCGCCGGCTCCTTTTGTTACTGCCGTGTATTATGACCGCTTAGCTATGCCGTCAATATTCGCAAACGGGGCGGATCGATAGGCCTTCGTAGCGTTGTTCGCTGCGGCGGTAGTCGATGGCGGAACTGAAGTACCAGTAGTATGCACTGTTAGGATAGTCAGGATCGATGGTAGACCAGTATTCACCCTGAGAACCCACTTTATAGACATCCTCCTTGGTGCTCCAGCGGTAGCCGGCGGCGGGAAGGAAGATGCTCTTTCCGGTCTTATTGCTGGTTATGGTCATACCTGCAACGCCGGTACCATTGTAATCGCTAGTCCATTTCCAGGTACAACTGTTCCTGAGCTTGGTCCAATCATAATCCGTGGGCATACGCCACTTGCCGCCAAGCTGGACGGAGGCGGCATCGTCCTCCGGATCAGGGCTGGACTTGTCGTCAGGGCTTCCTTCTCCATCCCAATAACTCGTCTTATTGGCCGGGCAGTACTTGGTGAGTCTCTTATAATCGCCGGCGTTGCACCACCTGTAAGACTCCCAGGCATAGCCGTTGGGCTTATCGTCCTTCCACGTGAGCGGATCCTGGCTGGTGTAGTAGGGTTCAATCTCACCCCAGGCGTAATAGTCTCCGTACTCTTCCGGAGCGGTTGCACCAAGGTTCATGTTCGCCCATTTTACATTCAGGCCCAAATCCACAGCCCTAATAGAAGCAGGGTCGATGACGATTACCTTGCACTCGTCCTTCACATTTCCAGCCTGTGCGGTAATGGTGGCCTCGCCGGGAGCCACTCCGGTGACCTTTCCGTCCGCCACGGTGGCAACAGCTGTGTCCGAACTGCTCCAGGTAACGGTTTTATCCGTAGCATTATCCGGATGGACGATGACTTCCAGCTGCTCCGACTGCCCCGGATCAAGTTCCAGTAGCCATTTGCTGAGTATGACCTCCGTCACTTCCACGCGCGGCGGGACATATCCGGCCTGGGTGATATTGACCGTCTTAGTGATGCTTTCACATGTGAGCGTAAGCTTTGCACTGCGGGACTGCTCGCTTCTGTTGTCCTGGGCCGTGACCGTAATCTCCGCGGGACCTGCCTGGCCCGATGTAGGACTCACCGTCAGCCATGAAACGGCATTCCCTCCGGCATCCGCAATGGACGCGCTCCAGTTCAGGGACGATGTAAACCCGACTTTCACGGTAAGCGTACCCTCTGCCGCAGTTGCGGTGAAGCTGATGCCGCTGTTGAAGTATTCCAGACTCTCCTGTAGGACCTCCAGCGAGGCAATGGTTTCCGGGGTGGCAGGGATTTCAATATCGTCACAAGCTGATACACAGAGGATTGCAGCCAACGATAATAGGGAAATGATCCTTCGCATAGTTATGATTAGTTTTAGCAATAACAAATTTATGTTTTTCACCGCAAAAAAGCAAGCTAAAGGATGGTGACAAGCTCCTCCAGGCTTTTCCTTTCGGCGTGGCGAGGCGAAGGCTGGGCGGCCATGTGGCCCACAGGGAAAAGGGCGATGGGGGTCCAGCCTTCCAGAGGGAGGATTTGGGAGAGTTTGGTGGGGTCGAAGGAGCCAACCCAGGTGCTTCCAAGGCCAAGATCCGCAACTTCCATCATGAGGTGAGTGCCCACGATGGCGGCGTCTACCTCGGCGCCGTTCTTGCCGTCCACGGCACGGACCCAGGCATCCTCCGGACGGCACGCTACCACAAAGATGACGGGCGCGTCAAAGGTATAACGAGTGGCCTCCTTCATCCTTTCCCGCAGCTCCGGATCCTGCACCACCCATATGTGCACGGGCTGCCTGTTCACGGCCGTAGGCGCCAGGCGTGCAGCCTCCAGGATGCACTTGATATCTTCTTCTGAGACAGGCTCAGCGGTAAATGCCCTGCAAGAGTAACGGGCAGCAACAAGGGTGAGGAATGTGTTTGCCATAGTGAAGTCTTTAGTGATACACAAATTTAGTAAAAAAATGAGTAACTTTGTGGGGTTATGGCAGAAAGTAATTTCATAGACTATGTGAGGATATTCTGTGCCAGCGGGCATGGAGGGGCTGGGAGTGCGCATTTGCACAGGGCTAAGTATGTGCCTAAGGGCGGACCGGACGGCGGAGACGGCGGCCGAGGCGGGCACATTATCCTCAAGGTGAACCCGCAGCTTTGGACGCTCATCCACCTCAGGTACCGCAAGGTAGTCCGCGCGGAAAACGGCGGCAACGGCCAGGAAGCCCTCAAGAGGGGTAAGAACGGGGCCGATATCGTCCTGGAAGTCCCCCAGGGCGTGGTCGTCAAAGACGCCGAGACGGAAGAGGTGATAACGGAGCTGGTGGATAAGGACCAGGAATACATCCTGTGCCCGGGCGGCCGCGGAGGCTGGGGCAACGACCACTTCAAAAGCGCCACCAACCAGACCCCCAGGTACGCCCAGCCCGGAGAGGACGGCGTGGAAGGATGGTTCGTCCTGGAGCTCAAGGTCCTTGCCGATGTCGGCCTGGTAGGCTTCCCCAATGCAGGAAAGAGCACCCTCCTGGCGGCCATAACATCGGCCAAACCCAAAATCGCCAACTACGCCTTCACCACACTGGAGCCCAACCTGGGCATCGTCCGGTACTATGACGACCGCTCTTTTGTCATGGCCGATATCCCCGGCATCATCGAGGGCGCGCACGAAGGCCGCGGAATTGGCATGCGCTTCCTCCGCCATATAGAGCGCAACTCCGTGCTCCTGTTCATGGTTGCTGCCGATGAACCGGACATCCCCGGCGCCTACAAGGTCCTCCTGAACGAGCTCCAGGAATACAACCCGGAACTGCTGGTCAAGGATCGCGTCCTGGCCATCACCAAGACTGACCTCATTGACGATAAGCAGCAGGCCAAAATAGCCAAGAAGCTGCCTGCCGATATTCCGCACGTATTCATATCGTCCGTAGCCCAGACCGGGCTTAACGAGCTCAAGGAAGAGCTCTGGAAGGCCCTCAACAAATGAGTATAGTAGAACTTGACCAGTCCGTAACCCTCTGGCTCAACAACCTTGGCACAGAGGCCATGGACCCGTTCTGGACCTTCCTCTCCAACGCCAAGGTCTGGTTCCCGTTCTATGCCGTTGTGATGGGATTCCTGATCTGGCGCCTTGGCTGGAAGAAGGGTCTAATTGCAGTTGCAGCTCTATTCCTTACTGTCTTTCTCACCGACCAATTGTCCGGCCTTATCAAAGACAGCGTCCAAAGGCTCCGTCCGTGCTATGACCCATGGATGATAGACCACGGCGTACGCTCCGCCCTGAAACCACGCTCTCAGTTTGGCTTTTTCAGCAGCCACGCGGCAAACACCTTCGGTTTTGCCATACTGTCCCTCCTGTGCTTCAAGATGGATAAAAAACACACCTACCATTTTTATGGCTGGTGTGTCATGATCTGGGCCACCCTGGTGAGCCTTAGCCGCATCATGCTGGCGGCTCACTATGTGGGTGATATTGTGGTGGGAGCCATCTTTGGCCTTGCAGTGGGAACAGCAATTGCCAAAATTTGCCTGGCATTACGCGTTTAAGGCCTTTTTTGCGTAACAGGTGGCTCACGAAAGCCAGGCGTTACACGTTTTTAGCCGTTTTTGCGTAACAGGTGGCTGAAACTACAGGACTGGAAGAACGTTTTCCATCTTTATACCCCTTGAACCCTTTACAAGCGCTGTGCAGCCCTCGATGGGGTTGGACTTTAGGTATTCTGCAAGGTCCTGGGAGGTGGCGAAGCATTTGTAGCGGCCAGAGGCGGCTTTGGTGAACTCCTCCCCTACCAGGTAGACGATGTCAAAGCGGTCCAGGGTGGCGGCAATCCTTGAATGCTCCGCGGCAGATTCGGCGCCAAGCTCACGCATGTCGCCAAGGAGGGCGGCCTTGCGGCCTTCGCACAGGGCAAGGTTGTCCAGGGCCACCGCCATGGACGATGGATTGGCGTTGTAGGCATCCACGATGAGGGTGTTCTTTGCGGTCCTCTCCAGCTGGGAGCGGTTGTTGGAAGGCACGTAGCCCTCAACGGCCGCGCGGGCGTCCTTTTCAGGCACGTCAAAGAACCAGCCAATCTTGAGGGCCGCCAGCATGTTATTGGCATTGTAGGCACCTACAAGGTGGGTTTTGAGCGTGTAGCCATCGGCAAAACGGAGCTGGACGAACGGCTGTGAGGCCGATGTGGGAAGCAGCTCCACGCCCTCCATTCCGTATGGGATGCGGGACATCTCGCGGTCCCAGAGCATTTCCTGGAGGACGGGGTCGTCCGCGTTGGCGAAGGCTATGCCGTCGTGGGCCTTGAGCCAGTCGTACAGTAGGCCCTTGGCGTGCTTGACGCCCTCGAAACTGCCGAAGCCCAACAGGTGGGCCTTGCCCACGTTGGTGATGAGGCCGTGGGTGGGCTGGGCCACCGACAGGAGCGGCTTAAGGTCCTCCGGATGGCTGGCGCCCATCTCTATTATGGCTATCTGGGTATCGGCATTTATCTTGAGTACGCTAAGAGGTACACCAATATCATTATTAAGGTTTCCCTCCGTGGCCGTTACCTTGTACTTAGCACTCAGGACGGCCTTGATGAGCTCCTTAGTGGTGGTTTTGCCGTTGGTGCCGGTGAGGCCGATTACGGGAATATCGAACTGCTGCCTATGGTAGGCGGCCAGCTGCTGAAGGGCCTCCAGGGTATCCGGGACGGTGATTACCCTGTCATCGGCAAAAGGAATGCTGGCTACGGCATACGCGGCGCCGGCCTCCAGGGCCTTTTCCACGAAGGCGTTGCCGTCGAAGTTCTCCCCCTTGAGGGCTACGAATAACTGACCCGGCTTCAGCGCACGGGTGTCAGTGCAGACGCTGCCGCACTGCTGAAATATCTTGTATAAGTCTTTCATTTTCCGGTACTTCCAAAGCCGCCTGCACCACGGGCGGTAACGTCCAGGGATTCAACTTCTTCCCATTCCACGGTCTCGTGCTTGGCGATTACCATCTGGGCTATGCGCTCTCCGGGGTTTATCACGAACGGCTCCTTTGAGAGGTTCACCAGGATAACGCCAATCTCCCCGCGGTAGTCTGCGTCGATGGTTCCGGGGGTGTTCAGGACGGAGATTCCGTACTTGAGAGCAAGGCCGCTGCGGGGACGGACCTGGGCCTCGTAGCCCTTTGGAAGGGCAATGTAAAGGCCCGTGGGGATGAGTTTGCGCTCAAGGGAGCCAAGCTCTACAGGCTCCTGAATATTGGCCTTGAGATCCACGCCTGCAGACTGCTCAGTGGCATATGCAGGGGTGGGAAAAGGAGAATGGTTTACGATCCTTACCTTCATTATTTAGGTGCTTTTATGTACAGTACGGCCGCAATTATGGCATAGAGATAGTTGGGAAGCCAGATTGCGATGGACGCAGGAAGGGTGTCCGTAGCCACGAACATCTCGCTGAACTGCATGAACAGGATATAGGAGAAGCCCAGTGCAGTTCCCGCCGCCAGGTTAAGGCCCATTCCTCCCCTCCTCTTCTTGGTGGAGAGGGAAACGCCAATGATTGTTAGGATTATGGCCGATATAGGCAGCGAGTATCGCTGGTTCTTCTCAATGAGCGCATGCTTCACGGAGGCGTCTCCGCGGGCCTTCTGGGTGGCAATAAGGGCCTCCAGCTCGCCCTCATTCAGGCGCTGGATGGTGAACTTGTTGCGGAAGAAGTCCTCGCGCGTGAGACTCAGGACGGTGTCCATCTGGCGGCCGCTGCGGATGTGGTCCGTCATGCCTTCTCCGTAGTCACGGATGAAGTAGTTGCGGAGCTTCCACTTGCCGGTAAGGGTATCGTACTGGGCGCTTTCCGCCGTGATCTTGGACTTGAGGTGACCGCCGGAAAGGTCTTCCAGAGTGAAATTGTAAGCTGTATTGTTATAGGCGCTGAAAGACTCCAGGTAGACATAGCGGTCGTCTTCCAGCTTGTAGTGAAGGTCGTGGCCTATCTTGACCCTGGTCCTTGGGATGTACTTCTGCTCAAAGTCCACCCTGGTGCCGTTGGCGTGCGGAATAACCCAGAGACTGAGGCCAAGGGACAGCATTGCAATTACCACTGACGATATAATATACGGCACCACCAGCCGGTGGAAACTGATGCCGCTGGACAGGATGGCTATCACCTCCGAGTCCCCCGTCATCTTGGACGTAAAGAAGATGACCGTTAGGAACACGAACATTGGCGCGTACATGTTCATGAAATACGGAATCCAGTTCAGGTAATAGTCAAAGACGATTTCATGCAGCGGGGCCTCCCTCCGCACAAAGTCGTCAATCTTCTCACTTACGTCGAAGATGATGACGATGACGGAGAGGAACAGGATGGAGATAAAGAAGGTCGTGAGGAACTTCTTTATTATGTACCAGTCCAGTTTTTTAAGTCCCATCATAGGCGCTGGCTCAGTTTGGGAAGGACGCCTGCCTTCCAGGTTGTATAATCTCCGGCCACAATGTGCTCACGGGCCGTTTTCACGAGGTCAAGATAGAACGCCAGGTTGTGCTCCGACGCCACCATGGCGGCAAACATCTCCTTTGCAATGAAAAGGTGATGGATGTATGCCTTGGTATAGAAGGAGTCCACCATGGAGGTGCCGTCCGGATCCAGCGGAGAGAAATCGTCAGTCCACTTGGAATTGCGCATGTTCATGACTCCGTTCCATGTAAAAAGCATGCCATTGCGGCCGTTGCGCGTGGGCATTACGCAGTCGAACATGTCGATTCCCCTCTCGATTCCTTCCAGAATGTTAGCGGGGGTGCCAACGCCCATGAGATAACGCGGCTTGTCCTTGGGAAGGAGCGGGCAGGTGATCTCCAGCATCTCGTACATCTTTTCCGTGGGCTCCCCTACCGCCAGGCCGCCAACGGCGTAGCCGCCGCGGTTGGCGTTATCCAGGCTCAGAGCATGCTCCACGGCCCTTTTGCGGAGCTCCGGATACACGCATCCCTGGATTATGGGGAACATGGTCTGGGAGTAGCCGTAAAGCGGCTCCGTTTCGTCAAAATGCTTTGCAAAGCGTTCCAGCCAGCCCTGAGTAAGCTTAAGGGACTTGGCGGCGTAGCGCTCGTTGGCGTCGCCGGGGCAGCACTCGTCAAGGGCCATGATTATATCGGCCCCAATTATGCGCTGGGTTTCCACGTTGTTCTCCGGAGTGAAGATGTGCTTGCTGCCGTCTATGTGGGAGGAGAACTTGCAGCCCTCCGGCGTGAGCTTGCGGATGGGGGCCAGGGAGAACACCTGGAAGCCGCCGCTGTCCGTGAGGATGGGGCCGTCCCAATGCTCGAACTTGTGCAGTCCGCCCGCCTTCCGGAGCGTGTCCAGACCGGGCCTGAGGTACAAATGGTAGGTATTTCCCAGGATTATTTCCGCCTTGATGTCCTCCTTTAGGTCCCTGTGATACACACCCTTCACGGAGCCCACCGTACCCACCGGCATGAAAATGGGGGTATGGATTTCTCCGTGGTCCGTGGAGATTACTCCGGCGCGAGCGGCGGAGCAAGGGTCTTGGGCCTGAAGGACAAATTTGAACATCTTCTTTCCTGTTGAATACGCAAAGTTACGGAAAATTTTGTACATTTGTGAATAGGAAAATAACATCCTTCAAATATGAAACTAAACATTAAACCTATCTCGGTTAAGCTAGCCCTCCTCAACTTCATTGAGTTCGCCGTCTGGGGCGCTTACCTCACCTCCCTGGGACGCTATCTGGGCAACATAGGCCTGGGTCCCCAGATCAAATGGTTCTTTGCCATGCAGGGCATCGTGTCCATCTTTATGCCCACCCTCATGGGTATTCTGGCAGACCGCAAGATGGAAGCCCAGAAGGTTCTGGCAATGTGCCACGCCTTCGCAGGCCTGTTCATGCTTGGCGCCGGTGTCTATTGCATGACGGCCGGAGAGTCCGTAGCCTTCGCTCCCCTCTTCATCCTGTACAGCCTGTCCGTGGCGTTCTTCATGCCCACAATCGCCCTTGTGAACTCCGTGGCATACAACGCCCTTGGCAAGGAAGGAATGGATCCCGTGAAGGATTATCCGCCCATCCGTGTGTTCGGTACCGTTGGTTTCATATGCAGCATGCTGCTCACAAACTTCCTGTCCATCAAGGGCGCCCGCATGCAGGAGACCTTCTTCCAGCTGTTCTCCTCCGGTATCCTCTCCATCGTGATGTTCGCATACTCGCTCACAATGCCGCGCTGCCCCGTTAACAAGGGCGGAGAAAAGCAGTCCCTGGCAGACGCCCTGGGCCTCAAGGCTTTCTCCCTGTTCAAGGACGGCCAGTTTGCAATATTCTTCATCTTCTCCATGCTCCTTGGCGCTTCCCTGCAGGTTACAAACGGCTACGCCAACACCTTCCTGGGCAGCTTTGCTTCAAATCCCGCATACACAGACGCCTTTGCCGTAAAGAATTCCAACGCCCTCATAGCCATCTCACAGGCGTCGGAGACCCTCTGCATACTCCTTATCCCGTTCTGCATGAAGAAATTCGGTATCAAGAACGTGATGCTCATCGCGATGTTTGCCTGGGTGGGCCGCTTCGCCTTCTTCGGCCTTGGCAACCCCGCCATGCCCGGCGTGCTGCTGTTTGTCCTCAGCTGCATAGTCTACGGCTTTGCATTTGACTTCTTCAACATCTCCGGTTCCCTGTACGTGGAGCAGAACGCCGCGGCAGACATCCGTTCCAGCGCCCAGGGCCTGTTCATGATGATGACCAACGGCTTCGGCGCCACCATTGGCACCCTGGCTGCCGGCGCCGTTGTAGAAGCCTGCGACGTGTTCAACACCCCCGCCAACTGGCCCAACGCCTGGTACATCTTCGCCGCCTACGCCTTTGTAGTTGGCATCCTCTTCATGATCCTTTTCAAGGATCCCCGCAAGAAGGTCAAAGCATAGACAGTCAAAGCATAGAAACTGCTGGACCGATACTCCGCTGTGGGTACCGGTCCATTTTTTTGCAGGGCTCCTGCAGCTGATGGTCCAGAAAATGGGACATCAACCGCAAAAAAGGCCGTTTTTGCAGCTGATGGTCCAAAAAATGGGACATCAGCCGCACTTTTACTCCAACTGGTTCTCCAGGATGTTCTCAATGTTGATGGCGCGGGTGGGGGTGATGTCGTAGTGGATTTCGAAGCAGGTGTAGTGGTGGCGGTGGCCGATTTTGCTGTATGAGGTGTTGTATTCATGATTGAAATGGAGTTCCCGGAGGGTGCGGCGGTCGATGGACGTGATTCCCATGGCCAGGAGGTGCTTCAGGATGTAATAGTTGTTCTCCAGGATGCGGACTACTCGGTCGTGGTAGTGGTTGGTGCTCACCTTGCGGTGGGAATTGTGGAATGCGTTCTTGCACTCCAGGCTGCAGAACTTGCGGTCCGGCCGGCCCAGTGCTATGGGCTCTCCGCAGAAAAGGCATCGCGGCACTCTGTCTTCCATCTGATACTTCGGGCTCATCCTGTGACTGTTTTGCCGCAAAGATGCCAAAGCCTTCCGTGAATTGCAAGAATCGTAAAAAAGATTTCGAAGTTTTTATACGAATCCCTGTTACCGCAAAAAACACAATTCGGTGGATTCTTTTTTAAGGTCCTCAAAAAATCTTACGATTCACATTAAAAAACAGTCAAAAGCATTAAAAAACGTATAAATCTGCGCCCCGGAGCCCTCTGGAGGCGCTATTTCCTTTTGCCATACATTTACTTTGCACCAGGCATCCCGCTCCGGAAGCGCGCCCGGCGGGAGCCCCAAAGTGAAACCATAAAAGTAAATGTAAAATGGAATTCGTGAACACAATACAGCTGCGTGGAGTTGTTGGACGCGCCGACATAGGCTCCTACAACGGCAACCGCGTATGCAATTTCTCCGTAGTGACGGAATACGCCACAAGGGACCGTGAGGGTAACTCCGTAGTGGAGCCCACATGGTTCAACGCATCGTTCTGGGAGACAGGCGGAGTAGTAAAGCCGGAGATGGACAAGATCCAGAAAGGGTCGTGGGTGGAGGTCACCGGACGCCTGCGCATACGCAAATACACGTCCATAGACAGCGTTGAACGCGTAGCCCTGGACGTATTTGCAAGGACTGTCACCGTAATCGAGAGAGACGACGCCAGCATGCAGCCTCAAAGAGATTTCTAAGATGAAAAAGGCCTTTCTTCTGATAACGCTCCTTATGAGCCTGAGCGCCGGTGCACAGCGTTTTTCCGTAGGGACAAACGCCGTGGACTGGATGACTCTTGGAACCATGAATATGGAGGCGTCGGCAGCCCTGTCAAGGTCCTTTTCACTTCATCTGGGCGCAGGGCTCAATCCGTGGTCCTACCGTGCAGGAGACCCTCAGGCGCAGTTTCAAATGCGTCAGGGCACCATCAGGGCGGGAGCACGATGGTGGCCGTGGCACATATACTCCGGATGGTGGATGGGTGCCGATGCCAGATACTCGGTATATAACGAAGGAGGTATCCGCAGCCGTAAGACAGAAGAGGGAGATGCGTGGGGAGGAGGTCTTTACGGCGGGTATGCCCTGATGCTTTCCGACCGTTGGAACCTGGACCTGGGAGCAGGACTCTGGGGCGGCGGAAAGATATACACCGTCTATGCCTGTCCCGTTTGCGGGGCAAAGACGGAAAGCGGCAGCAAAGCCTTCCTTCTCCCGGATGCACGTGTTGCAATTCAGTTCATTTTTTGAGAACCAATGAACAGGAGAGTACTTTACGCAATTGCAACGGCATCCGTTCTTGCCGGCTGCGGGGCTCCAAAAAAAATAGACAGGCTCCGCAGCGGCGAGATTGCCGCCACACTCGCCCTCTCACGCGGTGAGATTGAAGAAGAACGCAAGGTTATCGCCTCAAAGAGGGATACACTTTCCGTCAAGGACGACGACGGGAACACTATCCTAATCATGAAGGCGGTACGCGACGAAGAGAGTGGCGAGATGGTGGCAACGGAGACCCTGGACGCCGCAGTGATCACCTCCAGATTCAGGAACGTAGCGGAGCGTCACGGAAAGGTGGACCTGCGGTTCGAGGTCATCGTCCCGGAAGAGATGATAGACTCCAAATGGCAACTGCGGTTCTACCCGGACATGTTCGTCCTGGAAGACAGCCTGAGGCTGGAAAGCGTGCTCATAACCGGCGCGGAATACCGGAAAGCCCAGCTCCGGGGGTACCAGCTGTACGACAAATACCTGGCGTCCATAATCACGGACACCACGGCCTTCATCGACCGCAGGAGCCTGGAAATCTGGATTTCCCGCAACATGGTGGACCTGTGGAAGTACAGGAACGATACCTCCTGGGTGGATCCGGAGGAATTCCATTCGCTGTTTGGCCCCACTGAGGCCGATGCCATCCGGCACTACACCTGGTGGTCCCGGAGGCGCAAGCACGAGTCCATGTGGCTCCTGAGGGGCCGCAAGTTCAACCAGCTGGTGAAATCCCCCATCGTCAAGGATGGCGTGCGCCTGGACACTGTTCTCCGCGACGCCCAGGGCAACTTCGTATACCAATACACCCAGTCCCTGAAGACCCGGCCGCGCCTTCGCAAAGTAGATATCGTCCTGTCCGGGGAGATTTATGAGGAGGACAAACGCCTGTATAACATGCCTCGGAGCGAACCGCTCACATTCTACATCAGTTCCTTGTCGTCCATGGTTGACGGGACGGACCGATACCTTACCCGCGTCATAGAGCGCCGGGCGGAGGCCCACACGGCCTGTTACGTGGACTTTGCCAAGGGAAGCGCCGACATAGACCTTTCCCTGGGCCACAACCGGGACGAAATGGGCAGAATCAAGGGTAACATCCTGGAACTTCTGGGAAGCGACACCTTTGAAATGGATTCCATAGTAATCGTTGCCTCAGCTAGTCCTGAGGGCGGCCGGAAGGCCAACGAGGCGCTATCCGCGCGCCGAGCGGCATCCGTTGCAGACTACTACAAGGATTACATCCGGCACTACCGGGACTCCGTACAAAAAGCCCTGGACAGGGAGGCCGCGGGGACCTTCGCCATCACCGTGGACGAGCACGGCCGTGAGCGCACCTCCAGGGTCAAGGCCCGGAAGGCCGATATCCCGCCCATACGGTTCCGCTCCCGCTCCAACGGCGAGAACTGGCCGTACCTCCAGGTCCTGGTGGAGGAGGACAAAACGCTCACGGACTATGACAGACGCGCTTTCGCCCGCGCCATGGAGGTGGAGGACCTGGACGAAAGGGAGCGCCTCCTCCAGGAGGAACCTTTCTACATCCACATGCGGGAGAACCTTTATCCGCGCCTCAGGACGGTCCGCTTCGACTTCCATCTCCATCGCCGCGGCATGCTCAAGGACACTCTGCACACCACTGAATTGGACACCGCCTACATGCGTGGCGTGCAGCTCATCCGGGACCGCGAATACGAAAAAGCCCTCACCATCCTCAAGGACTATCATGACTACAACACCGCAGTAGCATACCTCTCGCTGGACTACAACGCATCGGCAAAGGCAATTCTGGACGAACTTCCCCGCTCACCTCAGAAAGACTACATGCTGGCCCTGATTCATGCCAGGCGCGGGGACGATCAGAAAGCCGTCCAGTACTACATGGACGCCTGCCGGGCAGACCATTCCCTGGTATTCCGCGGCAACCTTGATCCGGAAATATACGTCCTAATCCAGCGATACGGACTCAACAGCGACAACTAAATACATCATTTCCAATAACTTAATACCTTTTCATCCATGAACAAAACTCTTCTATTCCTAACCGGCGCGGCCGCCATCATGGCCGCCATCTCCTGCAACAAGCCCCAAGACGCCGTCCTCCCCGGCGGAACCGCCTCCGGAGCCATCACCATCAACATCGACATTCCCGATGACCTGCCCTCAAAGTCGGCTGTGGGCGAGATGAAAGACTCCCAGATAAACAAGATCCAGGTCTTCGTCTTCGACTCGGCCGGTAAGCTTGAAACCGACTATTACGAGGCTATCTCCCCTGTTGCCACCACCAACTACAACGTGACCATGGCCACCTTCACCGGTGCCAAGACCGTCTATGCCATCCTCAATCACAACCGCATCGCCCTCAGACCCAAGGTTGGCACCATGTCCAATCTGGAAACCATGCTCAGCGACCTTTCTGACAACTCCGTCACCAACCTGGTGATGTCCGGAAAGAACGAAATCACTGTGACCGAGTATGACAAGAACAAGAACGCGGCGGCGGTTCCTCAGACCTTGAACATCTACGTAAAACGTCTGGCTTCACAGATTCTGGTGGACAAAGTGACGGTGGATTTCACAGGTACGGAACTGGAAGGCGGTTCTTTCAGCATTTCCCAGATCTACCTGAAGAACGTAGTGGGCAAGGCTCCCCTGGGAGTACAGGGACTCACGGCAACATCCAACTCTAATGTGCTTCCTATGGTCCTGAACGATACCTACCATAACACTGCCGACAACTGGTACAACAAGAATACCTACGAAGCCGGTTGTCCCTCCGTGATCTACGATAACGCTTCAATTGCCGCCACAAGCGTTTCAGGCACTTCCACGGCACTGGGCAGGGTACTATTCGCCTATCCCAACAAGACCAACGCCGACTCCCACGCCGAATCCTTCGGTCCTCGTCACACCCGTCTTGTGATAAAGGCACACGTGAAAAAGGACCCAGTTGACGAGGATACCTACTATGTCCTTGACCTTCCGGTCCTCACGGCCAACAACATCTACAAAATCACCGACTTCAAGATCACCATGCTGGGCAAGTCCGACGACAACAAGGACGACAACCTCCAGGCCGGTCGTATCACACCAACCATCACCGTAGATCCCTGGACAGGAACCACAAACCTCTCCTACGAGTTTTAGGATTGGTCACAAGGGGGTAGGAAAGAAGGCCTCTCCGGGTTCGACCCCTGGGCCCCCTTCAAAGTAAAAAAAGCAAACGAATGAAGCAGATCATACGATTCATACTGGTAGCCGGGGCATCCCTCGCCCTATTCTCGTGCCGGTCCATAGTGCTTGAGGACAGGTCCTGGTGCCCCAGCTTCCTGTACTACAATCTGGTTAACGGAAGACTCTTCGAGGGCTACGACAGCCTCCTCACGGCGGTGTACAGCCATCCCAAAGGCAAGCTCATTGCCGATGAAACCACCACCGTGGGCAGCATCCTGGGCGGACAGTTCCATGTGGTGGTGCGAGGCACGGAAGCCGTCAGGGGCTGGGGCCTCACCGGCTGGAAAGGGCTCACGCGCGAGGGCGATGTCTGGACGGTCCCAATCGGCCAGGAATTCCCTCCACTCTACCGCTTCGCCTTTACCGACGGCATTCAGGAGGAATCCTTCACCATCCCAGTGGAACTGGTGAAGGAGCACGCCAAGGTTACCATCCAATTCATTGGTTTCGAAACGTTTGCCGGCACGGACGGGCGTTTTCCCTTCCACGTGGTTGTCCGCTCCGGAACCTCCGGCATCGACCCTCAGACCGGAATCCCCGTGAAGGGCCCATTCGAATTCGCCCCGGAGGAAAAGACCATAGGACGATATGAATTCACCCTCCCCCGCCAGGCGGACATGAGCCTAACACTGGAACTGTACGGGAAGGAGAGCGTGTATCCGCGCTCCGGCTTCGAGAACTCCTACGACCTCCATGACATACTCCTCCGCCTGGGCGGCATCTCCTGGATGGAGAAGAACCTTCCGGACGTGTACGTGGAGGTGGATTACCAACAGACCACGGTCTCCGTGAGCGTGAGCCCCTGGGGCACGGTGGATCTGGATTACGAATTCTAATTAATACGCGATATGAGCACAAACATCTGTAAATCAAGGCTTTTTGCCGCAATTATACTGGCAGCCGTATCCTGCGCCAGGCCGCCTATCCTGCCGGATGACCCTTCTCCCACGGGGGATGAGCCCACGGTGAGCGTGGTCTTTTCAGCCTCCGGTCCCAACAGCAAGGCCACCGGAATCACCTCCTCCGGAGAGACGGCCATCGGGCGCTGGGCGGTCTTCGCCTTCGACAACGTCTCCGGGTGGTACACACACGAGACATCGGCTGTAGGCGCTCCAATCCCAATGGTCCTCCGTGCCGGGCACACGTACACCTGCTACGCCATAGTCAATTACCCCACCACTGGTACCGGGGCGTTCGATCCCACCACGGTTCACTCCCCTTCTGACCTCAGGGGAAAGGTCGCATACCTGTCGGACAACTACGTGGGGAACCTTCTCATGTTCGGTTCTGTGACCGTCACGCCATCGGCAACTTTCTACGACCCCACGGACCCTTCCTCTGCCGTGAGCGAGAACAGGACGATATCCGTGACCAGACTAGTCTCGCGAATAGATATTTCCAGGATAGCGGTTGACTTCAGCGGGAAGCCCGCCCTTCAGGCCAAGACCTTCACACTGAGGGGTATTTACGTTACAAACGCATACAGGACAACGCGTTACGGAACAGACTACAATCAGGCGGATTTATCCGGAAACCGCCAGGCCTGGTACAATACGGGCGGATGGCACCGCGGAGAGGCCGGCGTGAGCGGCTTCGACGCCATCCTTGGCGACCGCGGTATCAATGCGGTAATCACGCCTTCCTCCCCTTACACCACGGCGCATTCGTTCTACGCCTTCCCCAATGCAACTCCCACCGACGACGATGACCGCGAGACTGCTGCCTGGAGCGTCCGCTGCACCCGCCTTATCATAGAGGCCACCCTGGGTGACGAGACTCTCTACTGGGGCATCACCGTGCCCTCCATGGTGCGTAACCGCATCTATTCCGCCGCCTCCGTAACAATCCACGGGCGCGGTTCCACGGACCCGGAGGCCGAAACCACGGAAATCGACGTCACCGTCACGGACACCGATTGGAACGATGGCTGGGACAACCCCGACGACCCGGAAATAGACCTTTAACTACTATAAAACCTACTACCCATGAAACCAATTGCAAGTATTCTCATTGCGCTTTCTACCATCCTTGTAGCGGGCTGCAACTTTGCGGAGGAAGACCTTGCCGCCCCGGAAACTTGTGCCCCAAAGGCCGTCCGCTTTGCGTCCATCCCCGTCTCCTGCACAGGAGAGAAGGATGATGGCACCAAATCCGTGGTTTCCACGGACGTGGAGGGCTTCCGCAGCGCCTGGCTTTTCGCCTTCGACCCTAGCGGAGAGATCTATGTGGACGGAGAAGACAACCCCGTTGCACTTTACACTGAGTCCAAAACCTTCGACTGGACCCTACCCCTGGGGGTTCAGATGGACATCCTTGTGGTGGTAAACCCCGGAGCGGGCCTGGAGTCCACCCTGAGCGGCTTCCTATCGGATCCAGACCTAACCAAGGACGACCTCCTCTCACTCACATACACTTGCGAAAGCGCCGCGGCCATGCTCTCCATGGAAACCGTGGGCATGCCCATGTCCGGGAGTATGGAAGACGTTACGCTCCAGAGCGCTTCAGACCCTCTCGTATTCACCCTGAGGCGCCTCTACGCCCGCTACGACCTCAAGATAAACACCTCTCGCTTTGCCGCCTCCGGCTGGAGCGTCTCCGCGGTGGGCATCAACGCATCCAAGAGCAACACCGAGGTCCCGTTCTTCTACACAGGCAGCGGGCCGGGGTTCCGCCAGACAGAAGCCTCCAAACTCAAGGTGGTGGACTACGCCACCGGCGATGACCTCGCGGCCGTCAACACCCTGGACAATGACAACAAGAGCACCGCCGCAGCCACACTCTATTTCCTGGAGAACTGCCAGGGAGACCCCTCAGGCACCGCCTCAAAGTGGAGCAACGTGGGTACCGAGCTGGCGGATGAGGTAACAAACTGCTCTTATATAGAATTCTCCGTAACGGCCTCCAGGACCGGCTTCGGGGAGAGGGCCTTCCGTTACCGCCTCTACCCTGGGCAGAACGCGGACATGAAGTCCAATTTCGACATCATCCGTAACCGTCAGCGCAAGATAAGCATCACACTGGACGCCCCCACGGACGGCTTCCAGTGGACCAATACCTCCATGCTACGCGTAGCTCCCGGCGAGACAATAACCATCCCCTTCGAGACCTCACTGCAGCAGTGGGAGACCGCTTTTACGGTCACCGATGGCGGTTCCGCATCGTCAGACCTCACTGTTACGAATGTCACCTGGAACAGCGGCAACCTCGCCCGCACGGAAGGCACCGGGAGCAACCAGAGGCGCACCTCCTACGCCTACTACGGCACCGTCACTTTCAAGGCCCGGGACGGCGCGGACGAGGGTACCATGGTCTCCGTACAGGGCGGCCAGGCCGAACTCTTCGAGAGGGCTAACGTCCTGGTAATGACGGATTTCGACTATACCTGGAACATCGTTCCCAAGAGCCAGGACTACTACCCGGAGACGCAGACCATAGAGTGGACCAGCTCGGCGCTGTTCACTGTCAACTCTGCTGATTATATCATCTCGCACTCCACCCTCAACCCCACGGCAGCCGCCCACGGATCGCCGGTAACATTGACCAAGGTGGAGATGACTTCCCTTCCCCCTTCCACTACAAAGCGGTGGCAGCTGAAGGCGTCCATGCTCCCTTGGTGGCCGGGTTCCAACGGTTTCACCCAAATCATTGGCACCCCGGACAATATGGACGACAACGCCTTCATATCGGCCCCGGCAGTTACCGTAAAGACGCCTGACATAAGTATTTACGAGACCCATTCCGGTCCTCCCACGGAGACTCCGGAGGTGTTTGTTCCGGCCACCGGCGCCCTGTCCGACTACGATATCAGGATCGCCTACTCCGCATCGTCCCCCGCCTCGGCGCCATCGTCCTTCCCGGAAGGCTGCACCTTCTACAGCAACCCGGACCTCAAGAACCAGCACGACCTTATGGCCACCTGTGACGATACCTCCACCGACGACTATTCCCTGAAGGACGCCCTGGCCCACCCCGGAAGGTACTTCACAGTGTTCCTTGGGACTACGTCGTTCAAAGGCCTGAACTTCGATCCCGGCCGGAACGAGTCCCAGGCCGGGCAGGCCAGCTGGAGCCTTGGCATACGCTACCCTCACGGGTATACTCTTATCGCGGAACCGGACTACCACATCGACAATCCCATGCAGGGAAAACAGGTTCCGTCCACACCCTATGAGTATGAGGTGCACAAAGGCCGCACCGCCCAAAGCTCCTATGTATCCGTCCGGAACGAGGACGCCTCCGACACCCACACCTACCATGTGGAGTACCTCAGGGAGTGGCCCAGGCGCCTTCTTACCGTAGATCTTACCCGCGGAGGCACGGTCACAGTCCCCGCAGGCATGACCCGGACCTTCGACCGTGACCAGTCCAAAGCCCCTGCGGCAACCCTGTCCGGAAACAGCATCGTGATAAGGGAAAGCAGTTTCACGGGCTCACAGACCACGATGGACGAAGGCTGCGGCACCGTAAGCGTGGGATACAGTCTCACCCATTCCGTGAGCGGGGAAACCATCAATTACCCCCACTCCCTTGTAAGGGTCTACACCCACTACAACGTCTTTGCAACATTCGACGCCCGCGAGGACAAGAATGTAATCAGGGAAAACATAATGTCCGATACCTTCAGCGGCTCTCAGGCCGATGGTCTGGACGATATAGAGTCCTGGCAGTACAACCAGACGGGAGTCACACTGGCCAAAAGAGTCGCTGCGCTATACACCACCTTCATCGAGATAGGTCAGGCTGGCGCTTCCTTCGGCCTGGACGCCATATTCGGAGGCGGCCTTCTGACGGTAATATCGGCCTGGTCCATGCTGGCGGACTCCCCCATCACGGTCATCGATGCCTCCTGGAAATGGAACTGCATGGGCAGCTACCAGCACGTGGAAATCCAGAAGACCGTCCCTGAGCATATCTACTTTGCCCACGACCGTCTGGACCACCAGGTGTCGTCGTCCGGAGACAGTTTCACGGAAAACTATTGGTGGAGAGATACTTACGATACGGACTACACTTACACGGTTGGCTGGAACGTGGGGACAGCCCGCACCTACCACATGGTGGGTCTGGAAGGCTCAAGCGTGGGAGGATTCGACTACAACATCCTCAACGTGCCCAACTGGAGGACCATCATCGCCCGCAACGCCCCTGCATTCCGCATCAGGACCGGCACCTACAGCGACGTCAAGGTCACCAAAATCTCCGACGGCAACTACAACGTCCTGGAACTTGGAACGCCTGCCGATCCCTCCGGCAACGGATACGTCTACCTCCATCCCTTCTGGGAAGGAAAGCAGGGCCGCTTGGCCGTGGAGGCCGTCAAACTGAGCCCTAAAACCGACCCTGGCGCAGAAATACTCGCCATCGTGGGAGCCAACTTCCAGCTCACCCTGGCCAACGGTTGGTGGGATCCGGATGTCTATACAGACGGCATCCCGCTGCTATTCAACAAGGTGGGAATGTACTTCTTCCCGGATACGCCAAGTGACACAAAACGCGCCGGAATGTACCCCTACTACCCGGGAGAGCAGCCATGGGGCAGTGACGATTCATCGGAAAGGGAAAAACAGCTCTACAGTGCCGGCAGCCTTGGTTCCCGGGACGCCGACGCTCCCAAATCCGCAGCCGAGTATAACTCCCTCCCGGAAGTCCGCAAACAAATGTACAATTCAAGCTACTAGAAAGTAAAGCTTCAAGGAAGCGTTTTTCATTACTATGCAAAGGGCCCGCAGTGATTGCAGGCCTTTTGCGATGAATAAGAAACAAAGTTTCACCGAACAAAAATTTCGGAGGCCGAAGGCCGACTAGGGGGAGTTTGAGGGGGCGCAGCCCCTTCAATGAATTGAAACGAAGTTTCACCGAACACAAATAATTCCAGCCAAGCCTGGCTGGAAATTATTTGTGGAGGTGAGCGGATTCGTGCTCGGTCTGCAATACGGCTCACACAGCTGTAGGAAACTGCATCCTATAATGTTTAAATGCAGGTGCAAGTATTGGAATTGTCGTAAAATTGTCACATCTTTGTCACATATTAATGGTTA
>JAEEGL014809609.1_pt1 | contig 24465 bp, 24 predicted proteins | sample 9134231 | NCBI WGS metagenome assembly JAEEGL01 (sample SAMN16246548, study PRJNA631951) | gut metagenome | biome: gut microbiome; feature: rumen; material: fiber-attached | host: Bos | place: Iran: Karaj | collected 2018-10
AGCCTGGCACCAAGATGGTCTATTCCACCGAGGAGCGCATGTTCATGGTGAGTGCCATCCGTTGGGTGGACGAGGTGGTGACCTATAACGACGTGGATGTTGACATTCAGCATATTGATTTCGATGTCTTCGCCAAAGGCCCTGACCAGCAACATGCTGGATTTCAAAGGGCTGTGGCTTGGTGTGAGGCCAATGGCAAGCAGGTGGTGACGATTCCGAGAACCGAGGGAATTAGTTCAACCATGTTGAGGGAATATAGTAAAATTGTTTAATTGAACCATGGCGCAAAAAGAGCAAAAGAGCCTTAAACAAAAAGCAGCATCGGGAATGGTCTGGACTGCGTTCCAGAAGTATTCCAAGATGGGCATACAGTTTGTCTCGGGTATCATTTTGGCCCGATTGCTTACTCCATATGACTATGGTTGTATAGGTATGCTTTCCATTTTTATGGTTTTAGCGGAGACTTTTATTGATGGTGGTTTTGGTTCAGCGCTTATACAAAAGAAACGACCTACACAAGTAGACTATTCCACCATCTTTTGGTGGAATTTAGGAATGTCTGTTATAATGTATGCCATTCTCTTTTTAAGTGCTCCTGCCATTTCGAAGTTTTATGATATACCATTGTTGAGCGATGTCTTGAGAGTTCAAGGCTTGGTGTTGTTTATTTATGCTCTTAATATCATCCAACGGAATCAACTGAAGAAAAAACTTAATTTCAAACTGCTTTCTATAGTTTCTGTATGCACATCCATTATTGCATTGTCTATAACCATCTTTATGGCTTACAAGGGTTTTGGTGTATGGGCTTTGGTAGCGCAAAATCTTATAGTGGCAGCTATTCCATCACTGGTTTTTTGGTTTTATGTGAAATGGAGACCTGTTTTGACTTTTTCATGGTCGTCATTTAAGGAATTGTTTGGTTTTGGGTTTTATATGTTTTTGACTCATTTAGTCAATGATTTTGCTGGGCAGATACAAGGATTGCTAATTGGTAAGATGTATTCTCCTTCTACTATGGGTTATTATTCAAAGGCACATGGAACAGAAAAGATGGCGTCAAAGTCAATTTCGTCGATTATGACACAAGTAACCTATCCTTTATATGCCGAAGTCCAAGACGACAGGGCAGCCATGATTAATATGATTAAGCGCTTGGTGACAACTGTTGCTTATATCACATTTCCATTAATGTTTATATTGCTTCTTGTGGCGAAACCACTGTTTATTATTTTATACTCAGATAGATGGATTCAAAGTATACCGTATTTTCAGGTCTTATGTATTGCTGGTTTGGCAGTGTGTATGCAATCTGTTAATTTACAAACCATTGCTGCTATTGGTAAAAGTAAGGTAATGTTGGTTTGGGTGATTATTAAAAGAGCAGTTGGATTAACAGCCATTCTAGGCGGTCTGTTTTTGTTTGGCATGAAAGGTTTGTTATGTGGTGTGGTGTTTAATTCCTGGTTCTCTTATTTTGTAAATATTGGGTTGGTATCGAAACATATTGGATATAAATGGACGACCCAACTTAAAGATTTGTCACCGATTTTTATTGTTTCTAGTTTGGCGGCTTTGGCAGCTTTTGGTTGTGGATTTTTATTACATCTCAACATGTATTGGGAAGGATTGATAAAACTATTGGTTGTAATTGTGGTTTATTTAGGGTGGTCTATTATCTTTAAACCGGAAGCATACAATTATTGTAAAACCATTATAACCCCACTTTTTCATAAATTTAAACATCTTAAAAAGCGTCCGGATGAGTGTTGAATTATTTACGATTGAAGATACCGAGATTACCAAAGAACAAGTTCTGTCGTTAATCAAATATGCTTTTCAAGAGCGGCAAGACGCAGGTTTGAATTACGGGTGTTTGACTTTGTCGTTTGACGATTTTCTTAAGGAAATCAGAGATTCAATTATTCTTGTTGCTATTGACAAAGACACAGGCACTCTTTGTGGTTGCACGGTTTTGTTACTTCGTTATGACAGGGATGGTATATTATTTGGTAAAGAAAAGCATACATCGGTACATCCAGAGTATAAGGGAAAAGGAATAGGGTCGTTATTAATAAAGGCATTAAGCATCAAAGCTCTAGAGCGGAACTGTGAGTATATTTGTTGTAGCACTGCTGTAGATGCGGTAAGTGCTGTAAAAGTTCATCTGAAAAACGGTTATCAAATAGTTGGTCTAAAGTCGTTTAAGTCAACTAATTATTTTTCTTATTTATTTAGAATGCAGTTAAAGCCTTCTCGCTGGAGTGACCCTTTATATTGCAAACGGCAATATAAGAAATCTGAAAAAAAGGTTCGGATTGCCTATAAGGCGGATGGCTCCAAAACCACATTTGGGAAATTGTTGTCAAAAATAGGTGTAAAATGGTAATTCAAAAGCAAATAGGTTTTTGTCCAAAAAGAAAATGATCATAATCTAACCAATATATTTAAAATGAGTCAATTTTATTATAGAATTGTAGTGTTTATTCGCTTTTTGAGAACAAATATTATAAAAAGCATTTATGCCAATTTTCGGCTTTTACCTTTGCGTCAGGCAATCAAAATGCCCATATTTGTCTACGGAAGGTTTTTGTTGCGCGAGGCTGAAGGGGTGGTAATTATTAATGGCGATGTTTCAACAGGGATGATAAAAATTGGAAGAAATGATAGATATCCCGAAACTCGGGTGTCACGCACTATCTGGGTTATTAATGGCCGAATGGTATTTAACGGCCCTTTGTCGTTCTTTAGGGGATCCTATATCATGGTGGCTCGTGGTGCTGAACTTTGTTTTGGTTCGGGTGACCACCCTGCTTGTGGAGCTAATACACGAATTATTTGTTTTAATCGGATAGTTATTGAAGATGCTCACATCACATGGGATTGTCAGATCATGGACTCCAGTTTTCATTATATCGAATTCATAGAGGATAATTCCACTCAGCCATTAACGCGCCCAATTCATATTGGGAAACATGTTTGGGTTGGGAACAGGACGACTATTTCAGCGGGAGCAATCATTCCCGATGAAACAATTGTCGCGTCCCACAGTTTGGTGAACAGGGATTTTTCTGAAGCTGGTTCAAATTGCTTGATTGCAGGTATTCCCGCGAAAGTGATGAAAACGGGTATTCGTCGTATTTATGATTGGAATACCCAGAAAATGCTGGACCAGCAATATAACTATGATAGAACAAGATTGTAATACTAAATAATATGAGAATCGTAAGAACTATAAAATCCAGGGTGAGCAGACAACTCAAGAGGAACAAGAGACACAATTTTTGCGCACGAAAAGACTCGGTTTTACTGTCAAAAACGGATTTGCCGAAATTGACCGCAGAAGAAATGGCCCAATATAAGAAAGTTTGGCCTAGTATTGACTTGAAGGAAAAAGATACTATTTGGGCAAGGGTATATAAGAAGGAACATGGTTTTTCTCCTTATTTTGTTGGATTATACCAGTCATGTGTCCTTCGCGAGATACTTAATCCCAAAGATCAATTACACGCTTTTGATAATAAGGCAATGTGTGATGTCTATTTTCCGGATATCCATTTTGCCCAACCTTATGTCCGACGAATAGCAGGCGTTTATTATGATTTAAAAATGAATCAGTTGTCATTGCAGGAGGCAGTCGAAATAGTAAAGTCCAAAGACGAATACATTATCAAACCAGCCTTGGATACGATGCAAGGCAAAGGCGTGGCCAAAATTGTGTTGTCTGGTTCTGACAAAGATAAGGAAAAACAAATTCTCCAGTCTTTTTCTGAACAAAGAAAAGACTTTATTGTTCAAAAGGTTTTGAAGCAGCATCCTGATGTTGAACGGTTAAATCCCACTTCTATCAATTGTTGTCGAGTGACGACCATTTATATTAATGGAAAATTTGATTATTCGACAATTTTAAAGATTGGAAAAAAAGGCGCATTTCGTGACAACTGGAATAGTTCTTATTTGGTTGGCGTCTCAAAAGACGGTGTCTTAAATGATGTCGGATACGACGATTCCTTGAAAAAAGTTTATAATACGGACAATGGAATAAAAATAGGCGGAATAAGGTTGCCAATGTTTGACGAAATGATTGCAACGGTTGAACGACTGCATAAAAAGTATTTTCCAAACTGTGGGATGATTGGATGGGATGTTATTGTGGATGAGCAGAACGAAATAAGATTCATCGAGATGAATATTACCATTCCTGGATTTGTAGGAGAACAATTATGCTGCGGCACTTTCTTTGAACCATTTGTTGACGACATCAACGCAAGACTTAAAAGCAGGGTTTAACACAAAAACGATTGTATGAAAGAAGTAACTTTTGATGAATCAAAAAGAATCTGTTTTGAGATACTATGTTATTTTGACGATTTCTGCAGGAAGCATGATATAAAGTATTCTCTTGGTGAAGGGACTTTGTTGGGTGCCGTTCGTCACAAAGGTTATATCCCTTGGGATGATGATATCGATTTGCTGATGGAAAGAGACCAAGTGAATAAATTCGTTTCGCTTTATAAAGGTGGCCCATACAAATTGTTTGTCCCCGGAAAACATCGAGATTGGTGGAGCGGTGTCGTCAGGCTTACAGATACAAAGACTTTTTTGGTTTTTGAAGAACCCAATCAGAAATCTCATGGATTATGGCTTGCATTAACTCCAATTGACCACGCCCCCGATTCTGATGCTGAATTGAAAAAACTGAGAAAAGAAGCATTGCAACGGATAATTAGATGCTTGCAAAAGATGGGAAAAAAAGAGTATCCAAATAGTGTTCGTAGAATAATAGATCACTTTTTTTCCATTAACTGGTTGAACAAGCAGTATGTCAAAACTATTTCGAAATATAATGCTGTCGAGACAAAACGAAGGCTTAAAATCAAATTAAACGGTGGATTTTTGGTTTTTCCATCAGAAGTTATGAATGGCTATACCGAACTTGAATTTGAAGGGCGGAATTTTATGGCCATCAGTCATTATGATGAATATTTGAAGATTATGTACGGTGATTATATGACACCGCCTCCTGAAGCTGAAAGAGTGCCGAAACATAATTTCAAAGCTTATTATGTAGAATAAAATAATGTAAATCAAGCCATGAGTTTACTAAATATCATTGCATCCAAAACACTTCCGAAAGCAAAATATGAAAGGCTATTGCGAAAAAAAAATTGGAAGAATTACTCATCTCGCTTTGACGAAGCCATACAACATTTTGTGGTAGAAAAGGGTATTACTAACCCTGATGCAATAAATAGTCAGCATAAAAAACTAGTAGACGCTTTCGTGAATGATGGTTGGTACCCAGACGAGTACTATTTTTTCAATTACGAAAAACTTTCCAAAAAAGGTATCCATGAGTTTGTTGCCAACCGTGAAGCGGCAAGGTTTTGGAACTCGTTGAATACTAAAGAAGTGTATCTACTTACCTGTGACAAGGGACTTACTTACCAGCATTTCAAACCCTATTTTTACAGGGATTTGGTTTCGGTAACCCCTCAAAGTAATATTAGCGAATATAAAGTATTTGTTGGCAACCATCCCAAGTTTATCGTGAAACCCACATTTGGAAACTATGGCAATGGTGTACAAGTTATAGATACCAACAACAAGGATGTTGAATTGTTGTTTAACCAATTGAAAGAAGAATACCAAGAAGGCTTCACTTTAGAAGAACTAATTATCCAGTGTGAAGACTTGGCTTCATTCCATCCTAGTTCAGTTAATACGGTTAGACTTACCACAGTTCGACAAAGCAATGGAGATATATATATTATCCATCGTCCTTTTATAAGATTAGGACAAGGCGGCCGTTGTGTTGATAATGGCGGAAACGGCGGTATTATTGCCGGTATTGATTATGAGACAGGTATTATTAAGGGAGCTATTGATGAGCGCATGAATCGCTATGTGGTTCATCCCGATAGTGGCAAGACCATTTTAGGTTATCAGATTCCTCGGTGGAAAGAAGCTAAAGAATTTGTTGTGAAACTTGCCAATGTATTACCTAATTTAAAGTATTGCGGATGGGATCTTGCTCTTACTGACCAAGGTTGGATTATGGTGGAAGCAAATGGAAAAGGGTTGTTTATTGGTTTCCAAATGCCCACTCAAGAAGGATTTAGGAACGAGTTTGAGGACTTGAAAAAACGTTGTGGTATTAAATGAAAGAAGAAATTCAAGTTATTGAAAAACCCGACTGGGTTTCGTGGGATGATATCCATGAGGTGCTTGTTGAAGCCCACGCTGTTAATAGAGCACGGGGTATTAGTATGCGGAAGCCGTCTTTGCCAGGAGAGGAGATAAAAAAGGAAATTGGAGACGATGGGGTAATGCTAGTTGCGATGGAAGGGAAGAAAGTAATTGGAACGGCAGCTTTGTTAACAAAAAGCAACCATTTATGGTATAGTTCTAAACCTTATGGCTATCTGTGTTTTGCTTCCATTTTGCCAGAATATACAGGGAGGGGTATATACGGACATCTTTGTAATGAACGAGAACGCATCGCTATTGAAAAAGGCTTGTCAGGCTTGTATATAGATACACATCACAATAACACGACTGTTGTAAAGATTGCACTTCAAAACGGATTTCATCGTGTAGATGTAAAAAGCTGTAAGGATCATTGGAATGTTGTTTTATTCAAATGGCTAAATGGTTGTCCCTATTCTGATTTTCGGTGTTGGTATGAGTTCCATAAACGAAAACTGATATTGAAAGTAAAAACAAAAATTAAATCCTTAATAAAATAATAGTGTCCCCAAGCATAATTATCATAGGCAGCAATCCAGCCACAAAACTAAGTCTAATTCGTTGCGTGGGTGCGGTTGAAGGATGCAAGGTAACGGTGGTGACCATGGTGTCACAAATTCCCGAAAAACCAGAACGCACCATCGACGCTTATTCAAAATACGTCGAAAGGTTTTTCTATGCGAAAAAGTATGACGCAGATGGTTTGGCAAACTTGCTCTTGGAAAAGTGTCGAGTTGAAGGCGAGAAACCTATTCTGATGTCGGTTGACGATGATTCGGCTTGTTTGGTTGATACCATTCAGGACAGGTTGCGCGACAAATTCTATTATTCCCATATCCAACATCAGGCAGGTGCCATCGCAGGGTTGATGGATAAGTCGAAGCAAAAGCAATTAGCCAGAGAGTGTGGGTTTAATGTGGTTGAGGCTTGGCCTGTTGATTGTGTGGATGGCAAATACACCGTACCCGATGGAGTGAAGTACCCTTGTTATGTGAAGGGACGCCTTAGCTATCATAGTGCAAAGCAGTACCAAAAAAAGTGCAACAACAAAGAAGCGTTGGAAAAATGGTTGAAAGTGTTGGCTCAAAACAACCCATCTCCACTTTTGATAGAAGAGTTCATTGAAATTGAAAAAGAATTTGGTGTTATTGGTTATAGCGACCCACAGAAGGTGATTCTTCCTGGCATAGTTGAGCTGCTTGATGGTGGGCATGGCGGTCACAAAGGAGTTTCCGCTTTCGGTCGGGTGAATGACTTTGGTTTGAATGAAGAATTGAAACCCCAAGTGGAACAGTTGTTGAAACATATCCAACTGACTGGTATGTTCAATATAGATTTCGTTGAAGCGAATGGGAAATGGTTTTTTGTGGAATTAAACGTCAGATATGCTGCATACGGCTATGCCGTTTGCAGAGCAGGAGTCAACTTACCAGCCTTTCAAATCTATGGGATGCTTTCTAGAGATGATAGTGAGTTACCCACGCAAGTTAAAAACGGCTTTTGCTACGTCAACGAAAAAGTGGCTTTTGACGATTTTATAAATGGTTATCGCTCTTGGAAAGACTATAAAAATTTGAATAAAAAAGCCGATTGTTGCTTGATTAGAGACAAAAAGGACCCTCAGCCATTTGGTTGTTTCAAATGCAGCATGTACAATTCATATTTGAAGTCAATAATAAAAAGACTCATCGGTAGAAAATAGTTAAATCAGTCATGAAAAAGACACCCATATCACTTGAAGAACGTAAGAGAATCCAACTGGAGATGCTTGATGAAATAGATGCCTTTTGTCGAGCAAATAATATCCGCTATTCTTTAGCATTTGGCACCTTGATTGGAGCCATTCGTCACAAGGGGTATATACCGTGGGATGATGATGTAGATTTGATTATGCCTTTGCCTGACATGCTCAGATTCAAGAAAATCTTCAAATCGGGTAAACTTGGGTATGCTGATATAAATACCGTACCGCACTATGAATATCATTTTTCCAGAATCTATTACTTGCCTACCTATAGTCAAAAAGGCCTATTGGAAAAGTCTTATGGCGTTAACATTGATCTATATCCTGTTGTCGGCATGCCTGACACTGAAGAAGAAATACTGCAATTTTTGAAAGATATTGATCCGCTATATAAAAAAAGAATGAAACTGATAGCAATGAGGCACCGACTGATTAAACGTTTGCCTTTTGCATATATCCCTGGATATAAATCCACTATTCGCAAGTTCCATGATATTGTCTTGTTCCGATATCCTTACGAAACCGCCAAAAACTTTCTTCATGCCGGATCCGTGCGTCGTGTCAATATTTTGGATTTTGATGTGTTCGACGGTCTCATCGACGTGGAGTTTGAAGGGCACACCTTTCAATCCATGGCAAGGTATCATGAATATCTGACTCATTGCTTTGGCGACTATATGCAATTTCCGCCTGAAGACCAGCGGCATCCGTATCATGGTGGAACATACTATTGGAAATAGATTTAGAAGTAACAATTATTGGGAATATTTGAAAACATATGAAGGTTTTAATCGCAGGAGATTTTTGTCCACAAGAGCGAGTGGCCAATGCTTTTAATCAAGGTGATTACCAAACGATATTAGGTGAAATCAGGCCTTTGTTAGAGCATTCGGATTTTTCAATGGTAAATTTTGAGTGTCCGGTTACTAAAGGAGGTGAAAAACCCATATCCAAGTTGGGACTCAATCTCCAATGTTCAGAAAAGGGAATAGAAGCTGCAAAATGGGTTGGATTTGATTGTGTGACCTTGGCGAACAATCATTTCTATGATTTTGGTGAAGAAGGGGTTGCCAATACTATAGAGACTTGTCATAAGCATGGACTATCCATAGTGGGCGGAGGTACAAACATAACCGAGGCAGCCAAAACTCTTTATAAACAAATTAATGGTCAAACTTTGGCGGTTATCAATTGTTGTGAACACGAGTTTTCGATTGCAACTGACAATACAGGAGGCTCTAATCCAATAAATCCCATCAAGCAATACTATGATATCCAAGATGCACGAACCAAAGCGGATTATGTATTGGTCGTAGTTCATGGAGGCCATGAATACTATCAATTGCCCTCGTCAAGAATGGTTGAAACTTATCATTTTTTTGTAGATGCTGGTGCAGATGCTGTTGTGAATCATCATCAGCATTGTTACAGCGGTTATGAAGTATACCAAGGAAAACCTATTTTTTATGGTTTAGGAAATTTTTGTTTCGACGAAACGAATAATCTTGGTCGAATTTGGAATGAAGGTTATTTGCTTGAATTGTGTTTTTCTAAAGAAACTATAGGATTTGAAATTTTTCCTTATGAGCAATGTGCAGAAAACCCTGTTATAAAACTATTACCTCACAATGCTTTTAAAGAAAACATTCAACAATTGAATTCTATTATTAATGCTCCAGAGAAACTTAAACAAGAAACAAGTAAGTATTATAAAGAATCGATGCGAGGCATAAAGAATATTCTAAATCCAACCCGCAATCGTTATTTGGCCGCATTGCAGAACCGAGGTTTTATTCCATCACCAGTACAAAAGCCTTGGCTGTTAAAATTGCAAAACTATATTATTTGTGAATCGCATAGGGACAAAATGGAGTTTTTTTTCTTTAATAAATAAAAAACAAAAACAACTGAGATGTTATCGTTAAAAGAATATATTCAAAAGCCATCCCTGGTAATCCTTAGCTTGATAACAAGATTAAATTTTTTGTTTTCGGACAAGATCTATCTGAAATTATTGTATCGGCTTAAACTAGGGAGAAAGTTGGATTTGAAATGCCCAATGCGTTTTACGGAGAAACTTCAGTGGTTGAAGTTGTATGACAGAAAGCCACTGTATACCAAATTGGTAGATAAAGCTGAAGTGAAAGACTACGTTGCAGGCATTATTGGTGATGATTATATAATACCTACGTTGGGTTTGTGGAATAGGCCAGAGGATATTGACTGGAATAGCTTGCCTGACAGGTTCATTCTTAAAACCACGCACGGTGGCGGTGGTTCTGGTGTAGTGATATGCAGTGATAAAGGCCAGTTAGACAAAAAAATGGCTGTTGACAAGCTAAACAGATGCATGAAACAAGATATTTATGCCACTTTGCGTGAATGGCCGTATAAGGAGGTTCCACATAGGGTTATAGCTGAACAATTGTTGGATAAAGATCCGCAATACGACGATGTCCCTGATTACAAGTTTTATTGTTTCAATGGAATACCAATAGTTGTTCTGATAGCAACGAATCGATTTACGGATCATAATTTCAATTATTATGATATGGAGTTCAAGAAACTTAACATTACTAGCAGCGCTGGACGCAACGCTGCGATAGAATTTAGCAAACCTTCTCGTTTTGAAGAGATGAAAGAAATAGCGTCAAAACTGAGTCAAGGTTTTGCTCACATAAGGGTCGATTTATATTATTCCAATAACAAAATCTATTTCGGCGAGCTTACTTTCTACGACTCGTCTGGCTTTGACAATTTGTCGTCCGATAGTGTGGATTTGGAATGGGGCAGTTGGATAGAGTTGCCAAATAAATATTGTTAATAACACAATCATTATTCTATGCATAAAAGTAAATTGTTTAATTCTTGTAATCTATATATTTTTCTATGGCTAATATATAGTGTACAGTCTTTTGTTTTTGGTGGTAAAGGAACCAGTTTTTCTTCTATAATAATCTTTTCATTGATAGGCATTTCAGCCTACCATTTCGTATATGCACCATCTAACTATAAAATGCCAAAATACATGAAGGGCTTGACGGTTTTGGTTATCATGTTTACCATCTATGGTGTCATACTAATCTTAAGTGGAAAAACAATTAGATTTATGGGTTCAAGAGCGGTTGTTAATAAAGTCAGCTATCTAAAACTTATCCTTATTTCTTTGTTGCCCGTTTTTTCTTTTTATGTATTTACTCGGAAGGGGTTGCTAACTAAAGAAGTGCTGTTGAAATGGACTCCCGTTTTTTTTATCGTTGCGGGTATGCGGTATTTTCAATATCAACGCGAGTCGCTTCTGAGTTCAGACGTTGAAGAAATTACAAATAATATGGGTTATGTGTTTCTTTCATTGATTCCACTTTTGGCTTTTTGGTCACATAAGAGATTTGTGCAATATTTTGGGCTTGCTCTTTCAATGTTATTTATCATCCTTGGAATGAAAAGAGGAGCTATCATAATTGGTGCAGTATCATTTGTTTTGTTTTTGCATCAATCCTTGAAATCCGCTTCCCGAAAACAAAAGATTTGGACTTTCTTTTTGGGTTTTGTACTCATAATAGGAGCAATATTTATGGTTTCTTATATGTTGCAAAACAGCGCTTATTTTAATGAAAGACTAGAATACACTTTAGAAGGTAATAGTAGTGGAAGAGACCAATTATACCGCACTTTTTGGAGGCATTTCATCAATGAATCGAATCCTTTCCTTTTCCTTTTTGGCAATGGTGCGCTTGCGACATTGACGATTTCATTTAATGCTGCCCACAACGACTGGCTTGAAATAGCTATCAATCAAGGATTGTTAGGTATATTGGTGTATGTTTATTATTGGATGATGTTTTATAAGACTTGGAAGAAAAGCAAGTTTGATAGCGAAATATATCTTGCAACAGGTTTGATTTTGCTGGTATTCTTTATGAAGACATTATTTTCTATGTCTTATAACGATATGACGGTTTATGATACTCTATGTCTTGGTTATTGTATGGGAATGATTAGCGAACACGATCGACAAATGATGACAGAATCATCAATTACTGATGGTTTAGAACCGTTAAACGATGGCCCTCAGCCATAAAGATATTACAAAATTAGTAGATAAAAAAGTCAGATAATGATTATTTATTCATTCAAATTCATTATAGCCTTCTTTATCCTATTTTGGATATATTGGCTTTTATGTAAAAACAAACACACCCAAAATGCTCTTTTGTTGTTGGCAAGTTATTTGTTCTATGGTTTTTGGGATTGGAGATGTTTGTTGTTGCTGTTTGCTACTTCGATAGTTGCGTATGGAGCAGGGATATATTTTAAGAAAGTGCCTGTAACAGAAAAAATGTTTTTTTCGAAAACCTCGCGTTGGTGGGTAAGTTTCGGTGCTGTAGTGTTCAGTTTGGGAATATTGGTGTATTTTAAATACACTAATTTTTTCTTGCAGAGTATTAATGAGTTAATGGGTGTGGCGTTTGAACCATTAAAGATTATTTTACCAGTAGGTATCAGTTTTTATACTTTTTCGGCAATTAGCTATGTGGTTGATTGTTATCAGAAGAAAATAGAGCCAACGACCGATTTGTTGGCAGGATTGCTTTACACATCTTTTTTTCCTGCAATTTTAAGCGGTCCCATCCATAAAGCAACAGAACAGTTGCCCCAATATTTGGTGAAGCGTGAGTTTGATTACGGTTTGATCAACAAAGGTTTCAAGGAATACGTTTGGGGCGTGTTCATGAAACTATGTGTAGCAGATCGCCTGGGGATGTATGTTGATGCCGTTTATGGAAATATTGCAAATCATACTGGCACAACACTCTTGTTTACTTCTGTCGCCTATACGCTTCAGATTTATGCAGACTTTGCTGGTTATTCGTTGATGGCAATCGGTTGTGGCAAGATGTTGGGTATTCGGTTACAAAACAACTTTAATTTGCCCTATTTTTCCAAGACAATAACTGAGTTTTGGAGCAAATGGCACATGTCACTCACGGGATGGTTCAAGAATTATCTTTATATCCCTTTGGGTGGTAACCGTGTGAGCAAAGGTCGATGGATTATCAACATCATGGTGGTATTTTTATTGAGTGGTTTGTGGCATGGCGCGGCTTTCACGTTCATTATTTGGGGAGGTATTCATGGTGTGGCGCAAGTAATAGAGAAACTTGTCTATGGAAAACGAATAAAGACAATTGACAATAAATTTTCGGTGGTCAATGTATTACGTGTATTGTTGACTTTCTTTATTGTATCTTTTGCTTGGATATTTTTCCGATTGTCTAGTATTAACGAGGTCTTTACGGTAATTGCAAAAATATTCAATAATCAAGGCCATTTGTTTATAGAACCAACTCTTTTTATGGCACTCTGTTCGTTATTTATATTGGTATTGAAAGACAGTTTTGACCAGTTTGGGGTAAAAGTCAGGTTGTTCAATTCCAATTATGCGGTGGTACGATATCTCTCAATAGCGATGCTGATAGTATACATATTGCTTTTTGGCGTTTTAGAGGGTGGACAATTTATTTATTTCCAATTCTAATTCAAACACAAAATGAAAAATGGATATATAAAGGTGTTGGTAAATGTTGCTATTTTGCTTGCCTTACTAGTAGCCATGGATGTGACAATAGGCTGGGCAGGTGAAAGGTATATGAGATGGTTAAATCAAAAACCTCGCAATGGCGATGCTGCCTTGGTAAACTATTCATTGAATGCCGCCGTGCCTGATGTAGCGATACTTGGTAGTTCTACTGCAATATGCCATTATGATCCAGATATTATTCATGACAGCCTTTGGGCTTGGCAAAAGAAGGATTATAGTGTTTTCAACATGGGAATCAGCAACCAAAGACTGACATACGATTATTACGGACTGAAATGTTTATTAGATAGAACTACTCCAAGTATTGTAATAGCTGATGTTTGGGCAACTTATATAGGAAACGATCCAAGTCTATCGTTTTATGCTTTTATGCCGTATGCTAATATCAATCCGAATATCAAAGAAATGCTGAAAAGCCATAATCAACTAACATTCATGACAAAAAGCAACTTATATTGTTTCAATACAGAGATTATTAAATTAGTGTTGTCTGCGTTCAAGTCTTCAGGTGAGAATGTCTATTTGAAAAGTAAGGTTGAAATAAAGGAAGTCATCAAACAAACAGAGAAAGATACAACTTCACTTTTACCATTAAGTATTGAAGAGTTTGATGCAATGTTAGCCTTGGCAAAAGCTCGGGACGTAAGATTGTTTGTGGTGATGTCACCCACATTGCGCTCTTCAGATACGACAAGTTTATCATATCGTTATATAAAAGAAAGATGTGCAGTTGAAAACATCCCGTTTTTGGATTATTCCAATGATGAAAAGTATTATCAGACACATTATTTCCGAGACAGGTCACATCTAAACTACTATGGAGCCGAATTGTTTACCCAAGAGCTTATGAAAGATGTAAAAAAGTACATTCTGACTAAAGAAAATGATTAGTACTCATTGTTTTGCTAAGAGGAATAGTATTTGTTTTAATTTCTAAACGAACATGAAAAACTATCTTATTTTTATTGGGGTGGTAAAGAAATCACCTGATTGTGGTATTTCTATGAAAAACTTCTTTTTCATTAAGAAATTTCAAGAGTATTATGATAAGGTTTGGGTAGTCAATGTAAATTGTGCTTCTTGGCAAAAATATTATTTGCCTTTTCGTTTGTTAAATATTTTAGTGTTGGCGTTGTTACACCCTAAGGCGAAAATTGTAATCTCTTCAAATACATGGGAATCAAATATCATAATTAAAGCTCTCAATTTTTTTGGAATGTCCAAACGGAGTTATTATTGGGTACCAGGTGGTGTGTTTCATAAAATAGTGAAGGAAAGATTCAAATTATCAACGTTCAAACAAATTAATAAACTTTATGTACAATCGCCTAGTATTGTAAAAGGTTTGGAAAAGTTAGGCTTCACAAATGCATTATTTGTCCCAAATAGTAAGATGATTGATTATTATCCTACAAAGATTTTGAGAAATGATAACAAGATCAGATTTGTTTTCTTGTCAAGAATACATCCTGATAAAGGATGCGGGATGATTATTAATTGTGCAAAGCGATTGAATGAATTGGGTTATTCTAGTAGATTTACAGTGGATTTTTTTGGACGATTGTTTGATGAATACAAAGAAGATTTTATTAAACAATGTGACAAATTATCAAATGTTATATATCAAGGTTATATTAATTTGACCGAAAATGCAGGATATGATAAACTATCTAGTTATGATATGATGCTTTTTCCAACATATTGGTGGGGTGAGGGTTTCCCTGGTGTTATAATCGATGCATACATTGCGGGGCTTCCCATCATTGCGTCTGATTGGAATTGTAATTGCGATGTGGTAGATCAAGAAACAGGTATTATTATTCATGCAAAAAACGAAGACGAATTGTTCCAAGAAATGAAGAATACAATAGATGGGAAATATGATCTTGCATTGCTATCTCAGAATTGTCAAAGAAGAGCAAAACAATATGATAATGAATATGTTTTGTCTGAATCTAATTTAAAACAAATTGGTATGTTATAACTATGAATGACAAGATTAGTCTTTTTATATGTGGTGATTTTTATGCAGGAAGTGTTACAGACCTCAAGATAAGTCCCAGTTTGCAAAATATTATTTCTGAAGCAGATATTGCAATTTGTAATTTTGAAGGCCCAGTACGTACTATTGAGGCTGAAAAAATTGCCAAAAGTGGTCCGTCATTAGCGCAAGACCCCAAGGCACCCTGGTTTCTAGAAAACGCAGGTTTTAATGTGTTTCTTCTTGGAAACAATCATTTTATGGATTATGGAGAAATTGCTGCACGGAAAACCTGTATTTCGTTTAAAAACTCTATTCTTGTTGGTGCAGGGACTCCGTCTGAGGCATATACAATACAAAGGATTCGAGTCAAAGAAAAAACTATAGGTTTTATGTCTTTAGTTCAACATGAATTTGGCGTGGTTGAAAAGGTCGATGAAAAAGAGACGTATGGTACAGCATGGATTAATAGTCCAGATGTTAGAGATACTATTTTAAAAGAAAGACAATGCTTGGATTATCTTTTGATCTTCCCCCATGCTGGAATAGAACATATAGATGCGCCTCTTCCTGAATGGCGTGAAGTTTACAGACATTTTATTGATTGGGGTGCCGATTGTGTGATGGCTTCGCATCCTCATGTTCCTCAAGGTTGGGAATTTTATAATGGTCGTCCCATATTGTATAGTTTAGGCAATTTTTATTTTGATACGTTAACAGGAGGACAGTGGTGGTCTAGAGGTTTGGCCGTACAACTATCATTGGGTGAAGGAATTTCTGTAAAAATAGTAAATACAAAATTTTCTGATAGCATTATTGATATTGACGAGTCTAAAAAGGCGGAAGATCATAACGAGTACCTGTGTTCACTATTGAATGATGATAAAGCATACAATTCATATATTCAAGAGAAATGTAAGCAATCATATAATGATTATATATATGGTTTGTTGCGAAGCGTTAATGGAACGTCTTTTAACTTGGGTTTTAAAAAAGCAATGAAAACATTATTTTCCATGTTGTTGAATAAAGGCAATAAAAACACTCTTTTAAATATCATGCAATGTGAGAGCCATAGATGGATGCTGGAAAGAGGACTAAAAGATTAAATGATACTTTTTTCGAATTATTACATTCAAAATGAATACTTTCAAAATAAAACAAAGTCTATCAGAATTGGCTGTGTTACTTTTGGGTCGCAAATTCAGTTATAGCCTTCGCTATTATCATAATCGAGGACGATGGCCAAACTTAAAGGATCCTCAAGACCTGAGTGAGATTTTGATTTCACGGATTTTAACTGATGATTTTGAGAAATATGCCCGTTATGCCGACAAGGTAGAGGTACGTAAATATGTTCAGGAAAAAGGGTTGGGCGATCATTTGTTGGAACATTACCACTATTGGGACGATGCTTCGAAAATCAAATTGGAAGAGTTGCCTGACAAATTTGTTTTGAAAACAAGCAATGGTGCGGGAGGAAAAGATATCTTCATTTGTCGTGACAAACAGACTTTCGACCTTGAGGATGCGAAGTTACAATTGGCAAAAGCCCTTGAAAAGAAATACAAGTACGAAAAACAGTATAATGTTTATAAACCTTATATTATTTGTGAAGAGTTGATAGACACAGGTAGCGACGCCTGGCCTACTGATTATAAGTTTACTTGCATACATGGCCAGCCTGTTGACATTTTTGTGGGAACAGAACGGGAACAAGGCGTCAAGTTTTGCACTCGAAATTTGGATTGGAGTGTACTTGATAATACCAAACCGAGTTTTTTACCTCAAACGGACCCCGAAAAGCCAAAACATCTGAGTGAAATGATTGAAATTGCAAAGATTCTTTCTGCTGATTTCGATTTTGTACGAGTGGATTTATACGAATACAAGGATAATGTCTATTTTGGAGAATTGACCTTTTCCCCATGGGGTGGCATAATGTATAGTTATACTGACTCTGCCATTAAAGAATATGGAAGACTGTTGCGAAATGAATAAAAAACCGTCTCAAATCCTCTCTTATGCACATCCTTCATATCTCAACTGATTTTGGTGGCTCAAAAGTTCATGCTAGTCTGTACAAGAGTTTGGCTGAACAAGGGATCGCACAAACCATTTATTGCCCAGTGCGAAGTGTGATGGAAATCGGTCAGAATGCCTTTGTGGCCAAAGAAACGGATATTGTATATGACAATGTGATAAAACCTTATCATCGTTATGTATATCACATCAAGCGCCAAGCAATATTTCGTTCTTTGCAAAATAAGATTAATGTTAATAATGTAGATTTATGTCATGCTGCCACCTTGTTCACCGATGGGGGACAGGCCTATAAAATATATAAAAAATACCATATTCCTTATGTAGTTGCAGTTAGGAATACCGACATTAATGGCTTTCTTGACTTGCTGCCCCACACTTGGTCGGCTGGAAAAGCGATTCTTCGTCATGCGGAAAAAATCTTTTTCATTTCTAACGCTTTAATGGAAAAGTTCATGAACCATAGGGTAATCCAACCTATCTTGGATGAAATCAGAGATAAAATGGTGTTGGTTCCCAATGGTATAGATGATTATTTCCTAAATCATCTTTTTTATGAACCACATTCTGGGCATCGGGTTCTTTATGTTGGCGATTTCAGTAGCAATAAAAACGTGCTGCGTTTGGGTGAGGCTGTTTTAAGGCTGCGCGCAGAACAGGGATATGAAGATGTTACCTTGACCTTGGTTGGTGGTGGAAAAAACACCGATGACAGAGTACAGCAGATGATCAATGGGCATCCAGATGTTTTCCAATATCTTGGGCCTATTTACGATAAAGAAAAACTGTCCGAAGTGTTCCGCACCCATTCCTTGTTTGCCATGCCTTCTATCCACGAAACTTTTGGCCTGGTCTATTTAGAGGCTTTGTCGCAAAACTTACCGATTGTCTATACCAAAGGACAAGGAGTGGATGGCCTTTTTGATGATACTGTTGGAATAGGAGTGAATCCAACATCGGTGGTAGAAATCAAAGAAGCCATAGAAGTTGTCTTGAAATCACTCCAACGGTATTCAAACAGGAATATTTGTTTTGAACAATTTCGATGGAATGGAATTGCAGAGAAATATATCAATTTATATAAGCAAGTGATAAATCAATAATGGGATTATTAGCCATATATTATCGGATACGGCATCCTAAGGCAAAGAAGGTGCCGTATATGTACCAGCGCTCAATTATAGGACAGGTTTGGCATAGCATCCGTAAGTTTATTTGCCAAAACATTGCCCCCAATTGTGTCACCAATTTTATGAGGGTAAACCTATATCGCTTATGCGGGTTTAAGATAGGCAAGAATGTTTTCATCGGAAAGAAGTGTTATTTTGACGATTTAGACCCTCCTATGACTATAATAAAATGTTACGATCTCGTATGGTGTGTACTTTGCATGTCATGGGCGCAAACAAACACACCATCATATAGAGATTTGCGATGGAGCATACTTGGGTATGAAAAGTGTCATTGTTGCACGCTAAGATCTTGTTATAGGTGAAAACGCTGTAGTCGGTGCCATGACTTTGGTTAACAAGTCTGTCTCTTCAGGTAAAACGGTAGTAGGGGTGCCATGTCGTGAATTACCATAAGGTTTTGTAATATTTTATGAGATTGGATGCAAAAACGTGTTTAATAATAGTAATCGGCATTTGTTTTGTCTTGACATGTTGCAAGAGCGCAAAAACACTACACACCTCAATTATAACAATTAATCCATTGCAATTTGGACTGAACGAAGCCAAAACGGGTGAAGATCGGTATTATGTTCTTCAAAAAACGCATAAAGAAGCTGAGAAAATGGGGGTCGGGGTGTCTTATGCAGGGATAAAAAAAATAGAACTAACAATACCAGTCAAAGTAAAGACCATACCACTAACTCATTACACGGATTTTGCAGGGGCGATTATTATGGTTGAAAATAAGCGGAAAGACATCTATTTGTTTTCTATATCTTCAGAGTTGATGGATGTTGAAGCAAGCGGCAAGGAAATTGACAGCCAAGATTTTTCAAGCAATAATGTATTAAAAGCCGGAGACCGATTATTAATAGTAAAAGACAAGACCCCGTGGGTGGATAATAGAATCGGATATGACTATGGCGCGACCCGAAAAGATATCATGTTAGTGAAAGATGGTAGAAGTGGACATGGCCCAGTGCAGAGTTATTGTACATCTGTCTCATGTCCGGAGTGTTCGTATCGTGATGTGGATGTGTCGGCTAAACTGATAATTAAGAATGTTGTTTTTAACAGAACAGAGAACTCATCCCATATAACCCGTTTTGTCAAAATTGAGAATCAATATAACGTTGAATTATCGAACATTACCATAAACACTCCAGAGGGTTCTGGATTGTATCGCGACAGGGCTATCTATATTGTGAATTGTTCGGATGTCGTTTTTACCGATATTACCATTAATGGGACATATTCCTTGCCAGGAAAATATGGATATGGCATAGCTCTGAATAATACATACAATGTCAGTTTTTATGATTTGTATGCCCGAGGCAATTGGGGTGTGTTTGGAAACAACAATGTCCATAAGGCTTTCCTGAAAAACTGTGATATCAACCGTTTCGATATTCATTGCTATGGAAAGGATATAAGTTTTGAAGACTGTAATTTTGTCGACCTATACAATCAGTTCTCTTCGGTTTACGGTTTGATTTCTTTTACGAATTGCAATTTCTCGATTTTTACGCCTATACTGATGGGCCGTTCCTACAATGCCTATACTGCATACGATGTCCGTTTCGAGGAATGCACATTCAATCTGGACAAAAAACATAATAGTATCATTAACTTTTCCGGGTTTACAACTGAGGAAAACAAAAGGCCGGAACTAAAAGAAAAATGCTTGCCCAATGTTACAATGTTGGATTGTCGAGTGAACTTGGCCGAAGGGATGAAAAAGTGGTATGTTTACAATACCAAAAAGACCAAAGACTACGAAGGTCGTTTTTCCTATATTTCAGAAGTAAAAATAGAAGGACTTTCGACAAATAGTTCTGCGACCATGGAGGTCTTCAGCAAAAACATCGAAACGGTGAATAAAGTTCAAGAGTGTAGATAGAATAATTTGTTGAATGTAATAGAATGTAGTCATATAGGTCAAAGAAAACCACAAAAACACACAATGCTTACCATCATCTGCCCCATCTACAACGAGGAGAAGTACATCGCCCAAACAGGCAAGTTTTTTGGCATCACCATATTCTAATGTAATTCTATGTTTATTTGTTCTTAGTTTGAAACCAATCTAAATTATATATATCAAAAGCTTGATAAATAACATTTTATAATATTTATAATAGAATTAAATTACTCTAGTTTGCAGAACAATTCTTAATTTTGCAAACTTTATCAAATGCTTATCATCTAACAAGTTATCGTTCCAATTACTTAAAATAGGTCTTTTCACAAAATAGTGTAGACAATGAAAACAAGTGATGAAATAAAGAAAATAGAGAGTATTGTTCTTTATATTCTGCAAAAATATCAAGATGGTATTGATTACATCAAATTGTTCAAAATCATGTATTTTGCACAAAAGGATTTTCTTGTAACCTATGGCAAACCTCTTTGCCCCGACACCTTTAGAGCAAGAAAATTTGGTCCTGTTCCCGCACTTTCCGACAAGGTAATCAAGACCGTTGAGCTTAACAACCCTGTACCTAAAGATTTGAAAGTGTTCGCTGGCGCCATCTTGGTAAAAGGGCAGCAGGTGTTTGGAAAAAGAGAGGCAGACCTGGATTTTCTATCTGTCAAAGAACGTTTATGTCTTGACAAATGGATAGATTATTGTCGTGATAAGGATTCATTAAATGAATTGTCACCCGAATCGCATGATGCCGCTTACGAAAGCGCTTGGACATCCTATCAAGACGATCCTCAAAAAGGTGAAATGACCTTGATAGAAATTGCAAGAGCAGGCGGGGCTTCAGAAAAAACAATCTCCTACATTCGCGAAAAAGAAATCATGGCAGAAGAACTTCTGTAGCTCCTAGGTGTAATTCTTCTATTATGGATGATAATGAAGGAATATTGGCCCGCCTAAAAAAAGAAAAGGAGGAGGAAAGACTTGTCAAGTCCATTGATGACTTGAAAGTAGGAACAATAGTCTATGTTGAAATGGACAAAAACGACGGGCTTGTCTTAAATGACGGTTATCCAACTCGTTTGAAATATGTTGTTGTGGCAGGAGCCAAGACAAATCGAAAAGAGGTCATAGCCGTCCTCATTAATTCTGAAGCAAATTATTCCGATGCGCCAGATTGGAAAGCCGAACAATATCCTCTTTTGCAATGCAATTACCCTGGTTTTCTCGTTCGTGATAGTTGGATGGATTGCACCGACCCTAAGATTCTTACCATAAGAAAACTAAAAGCAAAAAGAGCAGAGGTTTCCGGGTGTCTTACATCGGACGATCTTAAGGCCATAATGGCCAAACTTAAGAATAGCGATTTCATCGATACTCATACTAAAAAAGTATTTGGAATCGATACTTTTAATATTTGAAAAACTGGAAGTTCTATTACGGGGCTTCTTCTTTAGATAAGATAATCAAATGCTTACCATTATCTGCCCCATCTACAACGAGGAGAAATACATCGCCCGTTGCATTGAGTCCATCATGGCCCAGGACTACCCCAAAGACGATTTGGAAGTCCTCTTTGTGGACGGCATGAGCACCGATCGCACCAGGGAAATCATTGCCTCTTATCTGCCGCAATGCCCTTACCTGCGCGTGCTTGACAATCCGCACAAGATTGTCCCTTACGCCATGAACAAAGGCATCAGCGAGGCCAAGGGCGACATCATCATGCGCATCGATGCCCATACCTTCTATGAACCCAACTATTGCTCAGCCATCGTCAAGCGGCTGAAGGAATTGGATGCCGAAAATGTGGGTTGTGTGTGCAAGACCGATGTGCTCAACAAGACGCCCAAGACTTTGGCCATCCGAGAGGTGCTTAGCAACAAGTTTGGCGTGGGCAACTCGGCTTTCCGCACAGGTATAGATGGAGTGAAAGAGGTGGATACGGTGCCTTTCGGCTGCTGGCCCAAGCGGGTTTTTGAGAAATATGGTCTGTATGATGTACGATTGGTACGCAACCAAGATATCGAGCTGAGCAAGCGCATCATTAACGGTGGCGGTAAGATCTTCATCATCCCCGACACCTTCTGCACCTATCTAGCGCGTGAGACCTTCAGCGGCTTGGCCAAAAACAACTTCAGCAACGGCAAGTGGAATATTCTTACGGTGTATTACACCCGTCAGATGAAGTCGTTGTCGCTGCGCCATTTCATTCCGTTGCTGTTTGTATTAGGGGTAATCCTTCCTGCTATAGTGGGGGTATTCTGGCATCCTGCGTTATTGCTCTCTGCCTTTGTATTGTTGGTCTATCTGTTGGCTTTGGGTGCCGTCAGTGCCAAACTGGCCGTCACAAAGAAGCTGAATTTCTTCTATCTCCTCTGGAGCTTCATCACCCTGCACTGCAGCTACGGCTGGGGATCGCTGATGGGTATCCTCTCTTTGCCGTTCACGAAAAGATAACACATCATGATATTGAAGTTTCTCTTCGACCGCATCGTCTCCTTCATCGGTCTTTTTTTCTTGTGGCCCGTTTTGGTCGTTGTGGCCATTCTAGTGAAAGTCAAGATGCCGGGTGGTCCGGCATTCTTTATTCAGAAAAGAGTGGGCCGAGGCGGTAAACTGTTCAAATGCCACAAGTTCCGCACGATGACGATGAAACACAGCGGCAGTTCAGTGTCGGTGGCTGGCGACAGTCGTATTACGCCCTTGGGTGCCAAACTCCGCCACTACAAATTGGATGAATTGCCAGAGTTATGGGATGTTCTCATAGGCAATATGAGTTTCGTGGGTCCCCGCCCCGATGTGCCCGGTTATGCCGACCAACTGCAAGGCGACGACCGTGACGTGCTGAAGTTGAGACCAGGCATCACTGGTCCAGCCACATTGAAATACCGCCTCGAAGATGAGATGATTGCCGAATACGTCGCCCAAAGACAAAAAGAAGGTGACACCCGTGAGGCGCAAGAGATAGCGGTGGAGTATAACGACACGGTCATCTATCCCGACAAGGTGAGGTTGAATTGCTATTATTATCGGAATTATTCGTTTGTCAAAGACATAAAGATGATCTTTTGCACGGTGCTGGGGAGGAAGATGAGCTATGCGGGGGAGATAATTTAAGAAGCAAATCTTTCCTAAATTTGTCATAAATCTTTGCTTCGCCTTATCTTTGATTGCGGCGAAGCGTTTTATGGGTCAAAACTTAGGCGGTCTGTCCTAATCGGACGGCCGCTTTTTTGTGGTCATTTAGGTTTTTGCCGTTCATCTTGGAGCATAAGGGGTGTCGAAGACACACACGGTAGTGTTTCAACCAGTGTGTCCGAAGTCTGTAGACTTCAGGGATGCGGTGCAAAGTTAGACAAATATTTTCATTTCAATCATTGGTTATAAAAAGATCAGTAATTTTGTACTGCGGTTGGACGAGGAAACGGGCTCTGCTGGGGAGCAACCCGTCAGCAACAAGGCCGCGCCTACACTGAAAGCAGTGAACGAGGAGGGCCGTCTGTGATTGGCGGCCTTCACTGTGTTCAGGAAGGCTGTTTCCGCTAAGAAAACCCGTTGCGTCGTCAAGGGAACAGCGTCTTGTCGGTGGTGATTTTGGGCAGTATCCTATCAAAGGCCTTGTGCTCCATCGCGACGCTTCCCAGCAGCGTAAGGACAGACTCCTCGTTGGGCATGGCGGTCCTCATGCGGGTGACACGGCGGAAGTCGCGGTTGAGCCGCTCTATCCAGTTGGTGGTGTAGATCATG
>JAEEGL010667078.1_pt1 | contig 24463 bp, 44 predicted proteins | sample 9134231 | NCBI WGS metagenome assembly JAEEGL01 (sample SAMN16246548, study PRJNA631951) | gut metagenome | biome: gut microbiome; feature: rumen; material: fiber-attached | host: Bos | place: Iran: Karaj | collected 2018-10
CCAGCAGGAATAATCCAGCAGTAACCTGGGTCAATAACCTTGCGGCTATTGGTTTCATCCTCAAAGCCCTGCTCAAGAATAGTAATAACATGGCCCTTGTAGTTGGCAAGACGACCAGTGCGCCATAACTCTTCTTTCATGCCCTCGGTATAACGCCAAGCTTCCTGAGGAATCATCTTTACAGCAAACTCATAAGTGCAGTAAATAGCAGGATTGCCATAAGCACTAGCAACATAAATAAGGCGGTCGAATTCAGCCTCATCAAAGCCATTAGCTGCAACACGGTTTGCAGGTGGGAGCTGATTTACGGAAGCCTTTAAAGCATGGGCTACTTCCTTAGCGATGAGCTCTTCCATGCCCTCATATACAATACGGGTAACCTCGGCAAAGTCAACACGACCATCAAGGAACTCTTCGAAGCCAATCTGAGCAGCACCGCCGATGGCGCTTGTACGGACTTCAAAAGCTTCCTCGTTGCGGCCAAGCTTAAATACTTCGTATACGCCAGCGAGGCCAACACGAGTAATAAACTGCTTTGCACGGTTGTTGGAATTGAGCTTACGACGGAAGATGGGCTTGTCGCCCTGACCAAAGGTCTTTACTTCAGCAAACTGCATGTAATTCTCGGTAATTTTCTTAGGAAGAACTTCATCAAGAGTTTGCTCGATTAAAGTAAAGATAGTATTTTTGTTCTCACGATAAAGAGCATTTGTACCACAAAGTTCTTTTAACTCTTCACGGAGAGCCTCATTGATAGCATCATAGCTAAGATTCTGACCATTAAAGCTATAAGAAGCAGGAGCAGAAGGATCAGCCTTAGCTGCAGTCTTCATAAGTTGAAGTAATTCATTAAACTCTAACATTATTCTTCTCTCTCCTTTCTTATCACTTTACGCGCATTAATTTTACGCCAGGCTGATGGTCGGGCATGGTGAAAATCTTAACTACCCGCCATACGATAGGACCATCGCCACTCTTTGCAAGAATACCATCAGCGGCACGTGGGCTGAGTTCGTCGCCAAGAGCAACAGACTCTTCGCCAATGCAGTTGGTAGTATAAATATCGCCAATATGGGTCTTCATAAGACGGGGAACCATTGAACTACCATCTTCTGGCATCATCTTCTCTTTGTAAGCGCCAAGAATGTGGAATGGGTCCTCATTATAATGAATTTCATACATATCAGGTGCGGCAGTTACGTCATCATACTTATAGGTCTTGCCGCCAAGAGTAATGGAACTATTACCCTGATCGTCAACACCATTATACCAACGAGACTGCTTATCCCAAGTTTCATCAGGGGAATTACCATCGCGAGAGCCACCAAATGGGCTATATACGCGAGCCTGATAATTATCACGAATCATAGCAAATTCGGCATCTACCTGATGGTCACGATAAAGTTTAATCTCGTTCCATACGAGTAACCATTCGCCAGGACCATCAAAATCTACGACTTCTTTCTCATAGTCGTACTTAGCAAACTGACCATTCTCGAGAATCTCGATGTCCTTCTGAGCAGGTAACTGTGCATAAACTTCCTTGGTTGCCTGAGCAGAGAGGTGGTTGGGCTCGACTTGACCATAGCCATAGCCGTTAGCCTGAATAAATTCAGCTTGACTTGTAATATTCTTTTTTAAGAAATCACTAAGCATTTTATATTTTCCTCCTCATTAAAGATTCTTCTATTTTTCAATTTCTTTTACGCGTACTACCCAGGCAGGAAGTCCGGCAGTATCGTCTTCAATTGAATCAATACTATAAGTGACAGGCTTCTTTTCCTCTTCTGGTTCACTAAGGTCGCTAAAACTGACCTTATTGCGTACACAAATTACTGAAAGCTTTGCTTCGATTTCATCATAACTGTAAGTATCAATGTTATCAACGCAATCTTTCTTTAAATCATCAGAAAGCATATAGAAAGTCTCATTAATTAATCTTTCTTTATCTTGTCTGTCGATTTTCTTTTTAAACTCACTTAATTCATTATTCTGTGCAGTTAAACTCTCAATCTGTGAATTAAGTGCGGCTACTTGACCTTCAAGGTCGGCATACTTTGTTAGAAGTTCTTGATATTCAACAACTTCATCCAGATTGTATGCTACTGGTTTTTCTTCGTCATCGTGAGATTCCACTTCAGGCTCCTCAGCAGCAGGAGCCTCAACTGGCTCTTCCTCGACAACAGGAGCTTCTTCTGGAGCTGGCTCTTCTACTGGTGCTGGTTCCTCTACAGGTTCAGCCTCGGGAGCTGGCTCAGGATCAGCGGGTTTCTCTTCATGGTCGGCCGCAAACTTAGCTTCATAAGCATCAATGTCCTCGGCCGCAAAAACAGGTTCAACGGGCTTAAAGTCTGGTGCCACTGGCACTAATTCATCCGTAGGTTCAAACCCATTTTCTTCAGTAAGTGAGAAATTCAAACGATAGCATGTAAGATCTTTGCGATTACGAAGAATGACGAACTTTTGGTCACCCTCTTCAAATAGGCCATAAATACTGTATTTAGAGCAATAATCCTCATCTGGACCAAACTGTTTCCAAACATACTCATAAATGGCATCCCAAAGAGAACAACCAATTTCAACAGCATAATTGTTAAACACTGGTGTTCCTCCTTCATTACTCAAAATTTCTTGCATTTTTTCCATAAAGGAATATAATTTCTATTTAAAACTTTCCTCTAAAGAAAACGTAACAGGTGTGAATGAAGCACCCTCAAAACAAGGTTCTACATCTTCACCCAAAATACAAAGTTTTGACATTATTGCTTCATTTATAATGAAAAATTGCGGTTTTCCTTTATTATCTTTTGTCCAAAAACCATCTATTGTTGCATCATCAAGTTCCATAGACTAATTGTTACCTTTTTCTACAACTCTTGTAGCCTCTGGATACTGGCCTGTCCACATAACGCCTTCAGTCATTAGGTATTCATGGGGCACGCCATCATCCTCAAACCACTAAAACCATACTTTTGCATCTGTCGGTACAAAACCATATGGACGAGTTGTATCTTTAATTTTAAACTTACCGTTAGCGATTTCAATCACTCTGTTATGTTCTTCAAAATCGCCTTTTTCTTCATTATAAAATCCTACAATAGGACAGCCGGGAACGCTAGCCGCAATCTCTTTGGCTACATCTTTAGTGATAACGCTTGCATTGCGGTTAGGGTCCTGACCAACGTAACACACTTTAATGTGGCATCTTGATAGAAGAGGGTTCACCGGTTCAATGTCCAACATTTCAATAGGCATATTTTCTATGCTTATACTTGTATGAGCCAATTTGATAACCCCTCCTTTCATTTAGCTTGTTCATTTTGTATAGTCTTATCTGATTTTTCAGTATCAGATTTTGGTGGTCTTCCAACCTCTGATGTTTCTTGCGAATTAGATGGGCTACTTTGATTTTTTCTGCCCAAAATATCTTGTCCACTCATGGTTGAACTCATAAGTGGTGGTATCATAATACTTGGAAGATCAAGAATCTCATTTTCAAAGTAAGCAAGATTAAGAACAGAACTCTAAGAATGGCCGAGCGCAATCATCGGCATAAACTTAGATTGACCGTTAGCTGTTAACTCTTTATAATACTTTGAAAGGTCTCTATAATTATATTGTGTTGTCTCCAACATATATAATCTAAAATTAAATTTTTTATTGCCACTTTTCTTTTCTACTATCTTATCTAAAAATACATCAAATTGTAATAATAAATTACGCATTGTGGATTCATCATCAAGAATAGAATTAGCAAGGGCAATATTGCCATCGGCATTAAATAGATTTCGTGAGACGCCCATTGCATTATATACAGAGCGTTCTACCTTTTCCAAATCATCAACAGATGCTGTTGTGTTTTTATCACTAATATCAATAGACTCAACATCAGCGAAAGTAGTGATAACATCAACACCAACGGCACGTCTCAACATTGCGACCGCTGTGTTATGGATATCTCGTGCTTCATCAACGTCAAAGATTAAATCACCATTTTTATCCATTGGTAATTTTTGTACTAAGATTTTAAGAAGCTTTTGCATCTATTTCTTGCGGTCTAACTCTTGAGCCGCATCTAAATCAAGGATAGCGGGAAGAGCATTAATGAATATTGGTAAATCATTACCATTTATATTGAACTTGATAGTACAAGCTGGATCAAGTAAATACCATCCATAAGCTCTACGATAACGAATGTCGGCATCTTCAAAAAGTTCATCAGGGCCTAACTTTCCTTGTTTATATAAAGCATATCCTTTCGCAAACTCATCGGGGAACATTTTAATAACTTTCATACGCTGAGTTACATCTTTAAACTTTTCATCAAAAAACGCCATATTAAATTCAATTGCTGGCATACCATTTACTGAGAAACGAGTTCTACAATACTCTGGTGGTAGCTCCTAAATCTGAATACTTTTTGGATTATCAATAACGTAACCGTAATAGCATCCATATTTAACAACCTTTAAAGCAATTTCACCGCATAACTTTTTAATGTATGAACGGTCTAAATAATTTAATATCTTTACATATTCATCAATAACTTTTTCAGGCTTACTATTTTGCTTTACATTTTCTGGATATATATACCAGTCATAACGATATAAAAACGCATAATAATTACACACTGTTTGATATATACCGCTGGCTGCATAAAAGAAATCAGAAATCTTACGCAACTTAGCATAGTCACGCTACACTATGGCTTGCATAATATCTCGCTTATTGCAGTAGGGCAAGCGAGCCTGGCGCAAAGTTCCTAACTCTAAAATAGCATCTTCTAATTGTTTTACACCAATTTTGATTTTGCTATAATCGGTTGCACCATTTTCATCGGTTGGTGCATATCCAAAACTAAATAAATCAAACCCTTTTGAATGGATGGCATCTTGTCGGCTTTCAGTATTCAGCTCGTCCAAAATTCCACCTCCTTAATAACCAGCTTTGTGCATAATATAGTCATAAGAAATTAAATTTTCTTCAGTATAAGGTATTTCTATTAATTTAAAATCATGAAACGCGCAAAAACGTCTCTTCATCTAATCATTATACTACTATTGGTAAAAACCACGTTTTCCACCAAATTTGGCACTTGGCTCATAATGTTGTTTTCCTTGATATTCAATGATAAAATCTATTTTACCATCATCATCAAAAATTACAAAATCAAAACGAAGAGGGCGTCCATTATGACTACGCAATTCCGGAAATATATATTCTTCTTCAAAATTTACTCCATATTTCTATAAAATCTCTTCTATTTTCATTTCACCTTGACTGGCACGCATTTCCTCTCATCTCCTTATGTACTAAACATCATATCAGTAACTTTAAATTTTTTCTTTTTCTTTTTACTTTCTTCCTCTATTTTTATATAATACAATCCGTATTCAAAGGCTGAAAATTTATCTTTTCTTATGCTCTTATTCGCTTGCTTGAGGATAATGTTTACACCTTCATTTTCTTCTCTTAGGTTCATCATTTCCTCTTTTAATATGGAAGTTAAAGTAAATGGTTTTAAATATTCTGCCCTTTTTTCTGGTGTCATTTTCTTACCGGCAGTAGTATCTAATAATTTTATCTTTGCTACACGTTCATCAATAAGGACTTTTACTTTGCCCGCATTTAATTGTGTTTGGGCATTAGCATGAGCTTCGCTATTGATGGGCGCATTTGCTTTAATGAGATAAAGCGCATCATCTTCGGTTTCGTTGGTGCGATATTTTTTATACTCCTCAGTGGCGCCATCGTATGTGCCGCCAAATACACCGAAGTCTGGTAGGTGCTCGCCAGTCTCATTATCGTTTTGTGGCTTTACCATATAATCAACAAGGCCAATACCAAGGCCATTAGCATCTATTATGAGACGACGTGCTTTATATTTATAATAAAGACGTTTTAATTTAATAGCCTAATCTTCAAAATGTTCGTCGGACATTGTATATATATTAACTAATGTCTTTACTGCTGGTCCGGCTGATTGTGGCGTGACTTTAAATACACAAACAACACTATCGCATCCTTTGCGGCCCACATCAACAGAAAGTACATAATAACTATGGGCTGATGAACGACCAGAATGTTCATATTCAGGTTGTTTTAGTATACGGTTGCGGTCAAAAACTTCGCCATTAAAGAAAGCATTTTCGGCAGTGCCAGACCATTTACTCTCATATTCACGGTCAAATGATGCTTCATTGTAAGTACCGTCTCGTTGCAAGTCTTGTAAGAAAGTTCGGTCTAGTAATTTCATTAATACTGGGATGCGCCAAGTACCACCCATAATAAATGCTTTTTCTGGTTCAGTAATCATCCAGACCAACATTTGAATTAATTTGTCATAGGCAAAGGTGCCTTTCCATCCAGCGGTTGTAATGTAGATTTGAGACTTATTAAGAGTTTCTTGCGGCTGCATTGTTCCGTCCATACATAAACGAGAAACGTTCATAATCATAATACTGACATTTAATCAATATCATGGACTATCTCTTCAACTATTTTCCATCTATAACCTTTATGATGTATGTTTAATCCACTACATACTCTACTAATAGCTGATGAAGTACCATTAACAGCTCGTGCTGCTTCTTTAAAAGAATCATAAACATTAATTATGTTCCAATTATCATCACATTGTGCTACTTTTTTACCAGTTATAAATTTCTTTTGGACTTTTCCAATATCTTGTATATCATCATAATAACGCCATTGATAATCATTAGCTGTTACTCTGTGTCTTTTGCAACATTCAGTAATTTTACTCTAAGGTGTATCAGTCTATCGACTTGCTTCAGTGGCGCTTTCATATGTCATCATTAGCTCGCCATCTAAATTATATTGATTAACAGGCTTTGCTACACCGCTTTTAAATAAGCCGGTTTTTACTGCATGTTGTGTATTTTCAGAAGGCGTAACCCATTCTAAATTATTAACATTATTATTACTTCTATTACCATCTTTATGATTTACATAAGGCTTATTTAAAGGATTGTCAATAAATAATTCAGCCACTAAACGATGTACTCGCATACGTTTTTGTTTTCCATCTATATTAAAAGTAACAAATTTATAATCTTGCTGCATTGACTATGTTAATAATTTTTGAGTTTTATCATTTCTTACTAAGCCTTCATCGGATACACTGTAATTTGTATTATAATACTTTTTCCACATTATACATCCCTCCAATGTACCTTCATTATTGGGATAATATGAATGATACAAGTTGTCCAAAAATTTAAGTTGTTGGATACTTCGATTGGTGACCAATTCCAACCTACTCCCTTACATTCATCAGGGATAGTCTCTACACCTTCCTTATATTGGTATTAAGGCTCGGCACGGTGTTCTTGATTATCTTCACCGTTAGCACGTTTTTTTATAACGCACACCCTTGTGTCATAGGTTCTTCCAATTTTCACTTATAGCTCACGCTATAAGGCCCCAATATCTAGGGATTATTACTTCATTTAGAATGGTGCCGTCAATAGTCGCGCATTCATCCATAAGTCCGCCATGACGACGCTTACCACGAGACTTTTCTGTGGCTGTTAAGTTATCAAAGTAAGAACCATTTTTAAATTTAAAAATACAATAGTCTTTACTTTGGCGTGTCTAGCCAGGGCGTCTATCTAATTCACGGTCGAGCGCAGGCACCAAAGTACAAAGTTCATCAACTTTTTCTTTTATAATGCCTGCAGCCTGTTCTTTACCACCAGATGTAATAAATAACTTTGCGCGAGGATATAATATACATCTTATCATAAGAACTAATACTGATAAGAATGATTTTGAATAGGCACGCGGGAATACGAAATAAGTATATTTATATCGTATAGCCGCGCGCAAAAATACTCGTTGATAAAAATAAAAATGCAATCCACTTTCGGGGATTTCGCCATCTACACCAGTTTGTAGAAAATCTATAAACATATCAGGGTATTCTCTCCAATATGCTATATATTGGCGCAAGATTGGTTTTATTGGCTCTAATCGTTCTTCAGATAATCCTATTTTTTTACGGCTTGATGATATATCTAATATATCTTGTAAAGCCATTAGATTAAATCCTCATCGTCAATTAATGATGATAAAAACTCTTCATCATCTTCTACATCATCATTAACCAATTGCTTTAAAGCAAGAAAATCTTCATCATCTAAGAAGCTCTTATCCTCATCAAAGAGCTCAGCCTCAAAGGCCTCATCATCGCCGGCCGCATCCGCATCATTCGAAGCCTCTTTTTCTTTATCAGCTTGAATTTGTTTAACGGCTTGTTCTATAAGATTACCAAGGTTCATTTCTTCTGTGATTAGAGAACGAGTATATTTTTGTAAATCTTGTAAAGTTCTATCAACTTTGTCTTGCGGGCCATCCACATAATAACGTGGTATAAACCCATCTTTTTCACAAAGCGCGACGATTTCTGAAACAGAATCTAACGCTTCACCTTTTTCATTTTTATTTTGTAAGGCTGTAAACTTACCTGATTTCATCATCATATCATACATCTTAATCATCTTTTGGGCACCTTCAACATCACCCATATCAAGAAGTTGATTTGATTTTAATGAAGTCTTACAAACTAATTTAAGCGTATCCTCATGTCCAGCCCCTTGTATGTCATAGGACTCCATCATATCCTAATACAATTTTTCAAGCTGTACCCATTCTTCGGGTTTATAAGCCTTACCCCATTTTACTCGAAGATACAATTTATCTTCATCGGTTAAAGCATCAGTAATAGCCGTATCCTCCGGCATATCGTTGGCTCTATCAAAATAGTCTTGATTATTATTTTCGGCGTTTTGATAAACAGGCTCAGCTAATGGGCCTTCTGGAATAGGAATACTACCTTTTTCAATAGCTTCGGCAATTTCGGCGGCGCTAAATCCTTGCCGTTTCATTGCTTCTTCTTTTTCATGATTTGCTTTCTCTTGTAAGAAAGCTGTATCTTCCCAGCGAAACTTTTTATATTGATTAAGTTTCATAGCCGATAAATATCGACCAATAATCGTCATACCAGTAACAGAAGTAGGGTCTTTCGCATATCGTGCTAATAATTGATTCCACTATTCTGGTACATATGGAACATCACATTCTTGTAATATCCACATAAAAGTATCAGGGTCCCAGTTATCCACATGCGCAGTAATGCATTCTTTACATAGGTTTAAGAAACCTTCGGGATACTTTTCAAGATTATTGGATTTATAAAAATTATCTTCATTTTTTGTTGTGCGACATCTTTCACAATATCTTTTCTTTTTCTCCGGCATAAGATAGCCTCCTCTCATGATTTAGTTAAAACAAAATGATTTCAATAAATCAAAATTGCCCACGGACATGAGCCAATTTTTCTTTTAATACGATTAATCATATTTGCCCAAGGCCATCTTCTTCTTGTTGCGGCATGCTTTACAAATGCTGTAAAAGCCATCTTTGCTCGTCTTATTTTTACTGAAATAGCGATTATGAGCCAGCTTAACTTTACCGCAACGACTGCATCGTTTATATTTGCCAGGTTCGCGCATAGTATAATACCAATTAAGGTAATCATCTTCGGCTTGAGACGCAATTAATGCTGGGATTTTTTTACGCCATAAACTTGATATGTATTCAACACTGTGTTTAATGCCAAACTCCTATTGAAGGATTAATTGAATATCGACATTCTACATTCCGTCAATTTTACATTCTACAATTCTTTCATATAATGGATACTTTTTCAATGTTTTATCGCAAGTTCTTTCAAAATCATATAATAAATACCACATGTCGCCTTCAAAATTACCCCAGCTATCTTCTTTTAGTTTTGAATAGTTACATAAGATAGCTGAGCATACCGCTGGATTTGTTAAACTTACACCCTCAGAGATAATTTCGCCATCTTCACCAATAGTGATGTTATCATCTAACGGCAGCATATTTTTTGAATGTGTAAGTTTATTAAAAAGAATAGGACGACGATACGCATTTTTAACAACATATTGGTCTTTACGCAACTCTATTAAAGTTGACTTAATGACATAAGCGTCGTGTCCAGTAGCGGTTTTCATTTTTTCTTCCCACATATTTATGGCTTCGCGCAACTATCGTAATAACGGGATTTCATCTAAATCTTTTTTAGTTATTGTTACTTTTGGCTAAAAGATTATATTTTTATTATTTGTTATTAAGTTATAGATACCGTCTTCGCCATTTTCAAATTGTGAGACAAGACCTTCATAAGAGGTTTCGCGTTTGTTAACTGTTGTCATACGATTATCAGTTAAAATTTTTCGTTCTTTTCGCTCCTGTTTCTCCATACAAAGAATAAGGTAGTCGGCAAGAATTTCTAGATATTTTTCGTTGGGTTCTGGATTATCTTCTAGTATTTTCTTGACCAATTCATTTCTCTCTTCTGGAGTTTCAAGCGAATAGTCTAATTTAATCAAACTAACAACCTCCATTCTGTATATATTATACCGCAAAATTTTTTCTCTGTCAAGTTTTATCTTAAATAATTTTTACAATTTTTTGACAATTTTAAAAATTTATGATATAATAATTATAGAAAATAAGGATGGGTGATGATTTTATGTATAACGGAATTGTCTTTTTTGCGGCCCAGGATGCTTGGAATGAGTATGCGGCCGAGCTTAACCTTGAAAATCCATTGTGGAAAAGTATTAAAATGATGGAAAAGTATACAAAGCATAATCCTGATGGTAGTTTTACTGTTTTAGCCGAAAGTGAATACGATCCAATAGATAAGGAACTGATGAAACAGTGGGAGCAAGATAAGTATGTGTATATGCGCGCCCGCGATAGATTTATAATCGGCTGGATTGCGGAAAACGAGGACTGGGAGACAGCTTATGAGTACGCAAAAATGTGGGATAACGATTGGAATGATTTGCTATGGTATTTTAAAGAATTTTATAGCCCTTGCGATTTTAGTGAATGTAATATTTTTTGCGAACATTTTGAAAAATGTGTAAAGGATGGATTCTTTGAATGGAATTGATTAAAGAAAACACGACACGAAAAATTGATAGCATGGGACGAGTTAGCATACCAAAAAGTATTAGAGACAGACTGGGCTTGCGCGAAGGCGAAGAAATAGAAGTATTTACTATAAGAGATGGCGCAAATACTTATGTTGCTTTTGGTAAGCAAGAGAAACCGAAAACTGAGTGGACGAGAGAGGACTTGATAAGAGCGTTAGAGGAAATTGATGATGGAACGATGACGGGGTTGCTATAAAGCACGCAGGAAAAAATGAGAAAATAGAGGGAGACGGGATAAAAACCTCGTAATCCCGAATTGAAAATTGATTTGGTGGGAATAGTTGCCAGGCTAAAAGAAAAAAATTTTCTCCATAAAGCTTTTCCCATAATACACCCCCGGGGTTTTTCCCTCAGCAAACACCTACTAAGTCTATAGTCTATCGCGCGAAAAAAAATACACAGTATACAGACGCGACCCGCGGCAAAAGCACCCCTAATCAAAACGACAGGCCCGAGTATAACAAAGACATCTATTGTCGCGAAGCACAACGAATACACTACACAAGGTAATAATACGCCGACAACTTCACACAATAAGGTAAGTTCGTCGGCGCGCTGACGGCCAATGCGCGCCGTTTTTGCCGGTTACAAATAGTTACAAAAAAATCGTAGGTCTGTTACATCTCGTAACCCTGTCCACAGGTATCCTAAATCTGCTAAAAGTTAGAGGCAGCTAACTGCTGCAGGGTCAGTTAACAGGCGCTAACCAAACTTAGCAGGTGTTGAACATCCATCGACTAGGGTTACAAAAAGTAACAAAAAACTCACAACTGCACTGCAGTGGTGGTTAGACGCAGCTAACCACGGCAGAGGCAGTACCGTAGGCGCAAGCAGACAGCGCAGCGCAGCAGCAACACAAAGAAGGAGCAACAGAGAACGATGCTTGAAGACAACAGCAGTAAAGTAACAACAGTGAAGACATCAACGAAGGTATCAATTGCAGTAATGATTGGGTTCATCGTAGCAGTAATTATTCTTTGCCTTTACGTAACCAATAATGCATTGAAGACCACAGATGAATACAAGGCGCAGGAGCTGCAGAGAACCATGTACGAGCAGGATAACTACACTATCGCAGGAGAGCTGTACGCAGTAACTCCCGACGGAGTGGAAGTGGTAGAAGATGAGCTGGGCAGACTGTGGGAGATACCTGGCCTGCAGGTGACACGCCATGACAGACTGCTTTTGGAGATCCGCAACGGAAACGCAGTGGTGAATGTGTGGCGCAGAGCCTGGGCACTCAATCCAGAAGAGGGAGCAGCCACTGCAGGGACGACTCCTTGAGGGAGCTCCCACTTTAGCGATTTAAAGCGACACAGCAGTCCATGTGAGCAGAGAGGAAGTGCAGACACGCTAACTGCGGCAGCGCAGTGGTGTGTCTGCACTGCTACGCAGAGGGCAGTACCTTCTGCCCCGCAGGAACTCCGAGGTGTCGGTTAGTCTGTGCTAACCACTAATCGGGTTCAATTGAATTGAGCACAATCGAGATAGAACTCCGGGCGGCAGAACGATAGCACGCTATTAAATTAAATTGTATTCAATCAATTCACAGACAAATCAATTGCGCTCAATTAGAACGTGCGCGATGCAATTCAATCCTAATCAATTTGATTGTGTTCAATTAAACTCCAAATCAAATCAATTGAGCACAATTGAATCAATCGCAATAGAATGGATGCAGCAGTTAGTCAATGCTAACCAAGCAGTTGATACAGAGAAGGACAGAAGGCAAAAGGTTGAGCGCAATACAATTGTGTCAAATCTTGTTGTTCACTATCAAAAAATAATTTTTATTTTTTTAATTTTGGGTATTGACATTTGTACCTCCTTTTGGTATAATGGGAGTGGTGCTTTCTTTTTTAGTTAAAGGCATCTAACTCATTGGATGCAATTCAATAGCACGCTATCGGTTACTCCGAGCTAATTACCCACCTACTTAGTTGGTAGGTTGGAGTTAACCGCAACTAACCAATAGCACACTATCAATTGCGCGCTATCGAAAAACAATAGCATGGTATCAATAGCATACTATCAAAAAAGAATAGCACACTATCAATAGTACACTATTAAAAAAATGTAAAAGAATGGTGAAGCTTTGCGGTTTTTTCGTCTTTTGGTGAAACAAAAAGTTTGTGCAATGTGCTGTGTAAGAAGGCTTATCTTTGTGCAAAAACACAACGAATTTAGGCCCTTTTCGGCGGATCGGCATTTGACAGATTTTAGCTTTTGGGTGTATAATCAAGACAGAAATTGAGACAGGGGGACGCAAAAATGACTTATTACTTCGACATGGACGGCGTGCTGGCCGATTTCCACAAAAACTATACCGAACGCGCGCAGGCCTTCAGCCGTGAGTTCCTTGCCAACCTTGACCCCTTCACCGAGAACGTCAACACTGTTCGCCGTCTGATTGCCGAAGGCAACAACCTCTACATTCTCACCAAGGCCGCCAGCGATGACGCCAAGGCCGGAAAGATTGACTGGCTGGCCCGCTACATCCCCGAGATTACCGCTGATAAGTTCATCTGCATTGTCGGCCACGGCAAAAAGGTGGACTACATCCGCGAAGCGGGCCTGCTGGTGGACGATGACCCCAAAAACACCCGCCAGTGGGAAAAGGGCGGATACCCCGCCTTGACCCTTACCACCAAGGGCGAAGCCGTTACCCTGTAACGGCTTTTTTTATTGTCGCCAGTTAGCCGTCACTAACCGCTGGCGTCCGACACTTTAGCGATTTAAAGCGTTGAAGTATTTTTTGCCGATTGGTTAGAGACGTCTAACTGTTGCCTTTTGCCGAAAATATCAATAGCACGCTATCAATAGTATGCTATTAAAAAACAATAGCACAGTATCAATAATACGCTATTAAAAAACGATAGCATAGTATCAATAACACGTTATCAATTCCAACAGGACACAATCTAATTGCGCTCAATCAGTTAAATAACTCTAACCTGGGTTAAATGCCTTTAACGCAAGTTAGAGACGTCTAACTCAACCCCGACCTTCCCCTCCTCCCTCGGGTAGGTGTCCTCCACGGTTATAAGTATAAGGGATAAACGCTGATTTTGGGTTACAAAACGTTTACAATTTCGTTACTCAGAGGTTACAATTGCGGGCTGATCGTTTGTGCTGACAGCACAACTAAACTGTTGAAATTTTACTGTCGCTTTGTGCAGTTGAGTACTTGTAAACGGCTGAGAAATCATTATAATAAGAGGTACAAAGGGTTGAGAGAGACCCCCAATTTGAAAGGAGATTTACCCCAATGAAAAATCAGAAGTTCGCGGTCACTTACATCGACCTGCTCAACGGCATCAAGTCCTCCGAGAGCATCAACCCCTCCGAGTTGAAGTTCTTCCTTAAGGATGAGCGCAACGGCGAAATCACCATCACCGAGATTCTCCAGTCCTTTGATGATTGGGACACCTGCGAGGTGCTTTACACCGCCTAACAGATAAGAGCCGAAAGGCTCTTATTTTTGTCCTATTATTAATTGCGCTCAATTAATCCAATAGTGAGAGAATTGCGCCCGGGCAGTTTGGCAGCCGATCGGGTTGAGTGCTTGTAACAATTTGTAATTTTATCTGTAACAGTTTCGTAACTTTCTGCCTATTTTTGTACCATGGGATGTGATAATATTATAACTGTCAGGGGGGTCAAAAACCCCACCGAGTAAATCAAATAAGGAGACAGATACCATGACCACCACTTATTTCTACTTTGTTAACGGCGAAGAGTTCGAGACCACCGAAGTGTTTGGGCCTGTGTGGAAAGCCGCCAAAGCCTACGCCGCTGAATGCCACTGCCCCATCACCCGCGCGGTTGTGAAAGAAACCCGCAACGGCGAAGAAATCCGTTACGAGTTCTATGCGAAGGGCGGTTGCTTCTTGGATGACCGCTACTACGAGCCCGATAGGGTTGCCATCCTGTGATGGCAACCCACGGGAACGGAAAGCCGTTTTTAAGGACAGCCGAAGGCTTATACTAAAGACAAGATAAAGGAAAAGGAGATACAAAAAAATGACTAAAGAAATGTTTGTGGAAATGCTGAACGAGCTGAACGATGAACAGATGAAAGCCCTTGTTGATGGTATCAATCAGATTACCTTTGAGTATGGCTGGAACGCTAAGCTTGATTATACCAAACTGATTCAAGCTTGTCTTGAAGAAGAATAAAAATAAGATAAAGAAAAGGAGATACAAAAAATGTTTAATAAGAAAATGATTAGAGAGATTCACAACGCCCTGTGCGCTTTCGCAAAGCGGAGCAAGGCGATAGAAATTAAAAAGAATTATTACAATACCATCGTAATGGTAAAGCCTGTAAAGAGAAGCGCACGGATTATCAATGAAATGATGGATTATCTGAATAGCTTTGAATGGGCTGACATTGATGAATTTGAGCACAACGGTTATCGGTATCTTACTTTTAGCACCGTAAAAACTGGTTTGGCTTATGAAATTGTTAACGATGTGTTTGTTTTTACTGACTACGATGAAATCTATCAAGATGTTCCCAGTTATGAAATAAACATCTGGTTTAAGTTAGAAGCGGAATAATCCGCTTTTAACTTATGCTATTGGTTAGCTGGCGCTAACGGTCGTTTTTCGCGGTAACAAATTGTAACAAAAAATTGCGGAAAGATGACAGAGATAGTTAGGTACCTAAATACTCATGAAATGCCAAAGTTTTGGTTAAAGGCGTCTAACTGGGGCGTCAATTCAATAGCACGCTATCAAATTAAATTGTACTCAATCGAATTAGCAGTTAGCAGAGTCAAACGCCAGTTAGATGCCTTTAACCGAAGTTAGAGGTCTCTAACTCGAGATCGACCTCCCCCTCCTCTCCCGGGCGGGTGGGATGTCCTCCACACTTACGATTATAAGGGATAGGGCGCAGATTTGGGTTACAGATCGGTTACAATTTTATTGCACCGAGGTTACAGATCTAACCGAAGCGCATCCCAAAAATCAATAGCACGCTGTTAAATTAAATTGCGGTCAACTGAATTAGCAGATCGATCGATCGACTGCTTGTAACTTTTTGTAATTTTAGTTGTAATACTTCTGTTACTTTTGAGCTATTTTTGTACCGTTAGATGTGGTATTGTATAGTCACAGGGGGGCGATAAAGCCCCGATCCGAAATATCGAAAGGAGAACAAAAAATGTACGCTTACGTCTACGAATACTACACCGAGGTCCACTTTGCGGATTCCTACGAGGAGGCTTGCGAATACTTCGCCTCCCAGTACGAAGACTTTGACGAGGACGAGGTTTGGCTCGACTCCGATGAGTGTGAGGACGAGGACTGAAAGTCCTTTTTAACGGACACTCAAAAGACTATTATAAAGGTACAAAAAAGAAAGGAGAACGAAAAATGTTCTACTACATCGACTTCAACGGCTCCATTGATTCCTGCTACAGCAACCGCGAGGACGCGGTGGTGTCCTTTAGGACGCTCCACGCGACCCTCCGCCCCAATGGGAAGGATGCTTACGGGCTCCACTCCTGCGACGGTGAGAGCGACCGCCTGCTGACCTGCTCTGAGGACGAGTGGGAGGCGGATTGGTGGGAAGCCAACCACGGCAACAACTGGGACTGAAAAGTCCCAGTTTTTTTGACCGCCATTAACCCAGCCAGTAGGTAGGTAGGTAAATCGCCCGGGCGATCGTTTGGTTGCGCTCAATCGGTTAGAAGTCTCTAACTGCGGTTAGCCCCCGCTAACGGTCGAAAAAATTATACAGCATCCCGTTCCAAAAGTCAAGAAGAAAAACGCACAAAAACTGCACAAAATGCGGCGTCCCAAATTAGGCAGATTGCACAATGGGGTATTTGTGCGCACAGCACGACGAAAGTGTTGAAATTTTGTTGTCGCTTTGTGCAGTCAGTACATAGATTTCGGCGTACAAATCATTATAATAAGAGACAGAAAGGGACAAGAAAGGAAGTAAAAAAAATGACCGAATACAAAGAATACAATCTCATCCGTTCCATCCCCACGGGTCATGTTTACCCCACTGACGCGGGACGCATCCCCAAGTTCGGCGGGTGGGAACTGGTGGGGACGATCCGAATCCCCAAGGGCGAAGACCCCGCGCCCTACGCTTGGGCTCGTGAGCGTGAGCTCGGTGGAAAGCCGTTTTAACGGCTTTCCGATGTGATAAGATAAAGACAAGATAAGGGTAGGGGCGCGGTGAGCGCGGGCAGGCGAATGTCCCCGAAGAGCCGGAAGCGCCCTCCCCGATTAAAAAAGAAAAGGAGATAAAAAAATGGATTGGGAAGAAATGTATGACGTTCTGCGTGACGTGCTGGATGTGAGCGAGGAAGCGCTCGGTATCGCCTGCGCTGTCGGTGGATGCAATGAGGAAACCATGGAACGGGTTTTGTTCTATCTCACGGGCTGGCACTCTTTCGAGGGATTCCTTGGAGAGTTGGAGGAGGACGAATAATCCTCCTCCCGCCCCAACAAATGGAAATCCGTTTTTACGGACTGCCGAAAGCTTATACTAAAGACAAGATAAGGGAAAGGAAAATCCCAAACACCAGAAAGGATAAAATAATGACTGTTCGTGAAGTGATGGAAGTTATGGCTCACTGGGACCCCGACGCTGTGGTTGTCCCTTGCGACTGGGGCGAAGTGGTTGCCGTCCGCGCTTTCCGCGCTGATAGGCATGGCTACCAAGTGCAGTGGGAAGTACCGGAAGAAGATGACGAAGAGGATGAATAATCCTCTTCTTTTTTTAACCACAGTTAAAGGTCTTTAACCGCGGTTAGAGCCGACTAACTCGTTTGCGTCCGAAACTTTAGCGAATTAAAGCGGTGAAGTATTTTTTGTTCAATTGGGTTAGCATGGACTAATTGGGCACAATCCAAAAACTCAATAACACGCTATCAATAACACGTTATCAATTGCAGAAATACAGGCTTTTTGCCGTTAAAAAAGTTTGTGCAATGTGCTGTACCGAAAGGCAGATCTTTGTACAAAATCACAACGGTTTTCGGCTCTTTTTGGACGATCCGAGTTTGACAAATCAGAAAAAGGAGCGTATAATCCTAAGTGTAAAGAGGGTTGAGGAACCCCAAAAGAAAGGAGAAAATAAAATGTTTGAAGTTATCGAAATCACCGAGAACGCTTGGGGCGAGGATGAAATCATCCGCGGGCGGTTCGACACCTTGGCGCAGGCGGAAGCCTTCATCGCCGAGACCTACGACGAGGGCGTCGAGGGCATCTACATCCAGGACGACTGGGGCGGTGTGGTGTGGGGGTGCTAAGCCCCCACCGCGCCGAGGAAGACGCAAAACATTGAGGTCAATTAAAAGACCTCTTTTGTTTTGTCTGTTTGGTATACCCTACGGGGTATAGTATCGCAGTTAGCATACGCTAACGGTCGTTTGTCGCGGTTACAATAAGTTACAAAAAATTGCGAAAAAGCAACACGGAATAGTTAGGTACCTAAGTATACCAAAAGCATCGAAGTCGTAGGTTAGAGACATTTAACCGCAGTTAAGGATATTTAATCGTAGTTAAAGACATTTAACTATAGTTAGACGCGTCTAACTTAAGGGCGACCTCCCCCTCCTCTCCCCGGCGGGTGGTCCTCTCCACGTCTTAAGTATAGCAGATCGTCAACCGAATTGCAAGCACAACCTGCATGGCAAAATACACAAAAATGTTTTTTACTTTTGTGCAAAATTAAGGTAGACAGCCCGGGCAAAAGAGCGTATAATCCTAAGTAAGGATAGAGAAAAAGAAAGGACGGCTAACCAAATGAAAGTCATCAACACAGAACGCAGAACGGGCCATGTAAGAGTTGAACGCCCCGACAGGATGAGCAACATTGAAAACAGTGTAGGATGGGGAGAGGTTGTAGCGATTGCCCCCGATCGCAAAGGAAGAACCGCAATCAATGTTTTGACTTCTACGGGCGTCTTTGTGGTGAGAGGTTTTGACGGAAACATAATCACCGCTTGGGTTGCGTCAAAGGCACAGGCAAAGGACATTTGGAGAAGAGCAACAGGCAATGAAAACTTTCCCGCTTGGCTTTGGGAAGTGGTGAAGAACAACAGCAGGATTGCAGAGCAAATCAATGTAGCGGCTTAAAAAGTCGCTACTTTGATTTTTATAAAAAAATTTGGTATAATTTAATTAGAGATAAAAGAAAAAGGAGGCCAATTAATTGAATACAATGCTTGTGAAGGCTTTGCTTGTAATTGCAAAATACTGCGCCATTCAAGAAAACTGCCGCGCTTGCGCTCTTCGCTCGTTTTGCGGAAAGTAGCCGTTAGAATGGTAAGCATCGCCTAATCCCGACCACAGCCGTGGCCGTGGAACACTTTCACGCGTTAAAGCATTGAAGATTTTTTGGCGTTCATGAACTGGCGCAAATCACAAACGGGCAATCCCAAAAGTTGATGTTGGCAGGCATAAAAATAGATGGTATAATAAGGTATAATTTTAAAGGAGTGATAAACCATGAAAAAATGTATTGTTGTTGTTATGTTGTTTGCGCTGATTCTTGCGGGATGTGGGAGCAAGGGAGAAGCAGGAGCAAGAGAGCCGATCTATTACGGCAAGTCGGTAAAAGTCGATACAATAGACGAACAGCATAATTGTGTCGGGTTTGTAGATTGGCATGGTGACATCTGGTACTGGTATTGTGATACCACGGCTATCCCTTGGCGCCTTGGTGAGTATGCTATTTTGGTAATGTGGGACGCGGGTACTGACTACGCGTTCGACGATGAGATAATTAGCATTACAACCGAAGGACTGCTAACTACCACAATAACAAAGTGAGGGCGCAAGCCCTCTTTTTGTTTATTCTGCCAATAGGTGACATGAAAGTTTTTTTAAATGTCCACTTTTGGCTCATAAATGTTCCAAAAGAGGGCGAAAATGCCAATCTAAAACGTTTTTGTATGCACAAAACGTTCAAAAGTGGCAGTTTTACAGATTTTCAAAAGTATGATACATTATAATCACCGAAGGGGAGATAAAGAACCCCAAAAAAGAAAAGGAGAAAAGAAAATGAACGACTACATCACCTACATCGTCAAGAACACCAACACTGAGAAGTTTATGGTTGTCCGCCGTGAGGGCATCGTGGAGAGTATGCTCGGCGGAATCATCTACGAGACTTACGAAAAAGCCTACGATTTGGCGAAAGCCTTTAATTGCGGACGGGAGCCGATTGACCAGACTCGGCACCACTAAGCCAAACAGAGAAAGACGCGCAAGCGTCTTTCTTTTTTTTTTTTTTCGGATCGTCCGAGCCGAGGGCGTCCGAAACTTCAGCGCGCTAAAGTGCTAAAGAAAATTTTGGCAAATGGGCAGATCGACTGCTAATCGTCAAAATGCACAAAAGAGGTACCATTTGCGGGCCGATTTTTTGGCTTGACTTTTGAGCGTTTATCCCTTATAATCCTAAGTGTAAGGGGCAAGGGAAAAGGCCCAAAAGAAAGGAGATAATAAAAATGGCGAAAATCAAGACTCAGGGTTGGTACTACTTTGCGGACGGTTCCTACGCTTGGTTCCACGGACTGAGCGCGCAGGAGCGCAAGGTGGAAATCCGCAAGCACGGAGCCATCGTGCGGTTCGAGCCTACCAACTAAGGTAGGCTCAACCCCAAACAAAACATAAAGAGGAGATAATAAAAATGACCATCAAAGAATTGATTGCCAAACTCTCAGAGTATGACGGAGAGACAATCGTAAAAGTCCAGTACCGCGATGAGGGCGGAGATTATGACGGGAGCGATGAACAGATTTATCTGTATCTTGATGATGACGGAGCCTTGCTCCTGTAAGAGCCGGAACACGGCTCTTTTCTTTTTACAGCCGGAGGAACAAACAGTTAACATCGTCTAACTCGAGGGGGTCCGAAAAATTATACCACACCTCCGCCGCAGAAGTCAAGAAAAAGTTGAATAGCAAAATACACAAAATACACACTCCCAAAATTGCCCGGGCTGTGCAACTTTCACAAACATGATTTTAACCCCGAAATTGTAACCACTTTGTAACTCTTTTTCTCTTGGGATGTGGTATTGTATAGTCACAGGGGATGAGGAACCCCGATCCACCACAACTCAATACTGAAAGGAGTCATCACTATGATTAACCTTTACGCCTATCCCGACCGCCTTGAGGTCATGGCCGACCTGCTCGACGAGCTGGCCGAGTGGGAGGCCTACGAGGCCGACATGGCCTCGGGCGCGGGGGAAGACCCCGACGCCGACCCCTTCGCGGGTGTCGGTTCTTGGGAGGAAGCCTTCGGGTGCTAACCCGAAGGCCCCCCCAAGGGGCGGAGCCGAAAGACCTTTTTAATGGACAGCCACCGTGATACAATAAGGACAGTTAAGAGATAGAGCGCGCTGGTATGGCAGAGCACGACAGGCCCAGCGGCCTGAGTGTGAGACTCACAAGAGTCGGTAAGACCTACTAACAGTATAGGGGGCGACCAGCACGCCGACCAAAAATCGAAAATCGGCATGGCAAAGCACAAAATTCCTTCGGGTGAGTGTGTGGCCCATGAGAGCCTGTAAGACCTACTAACAGTAAAGGGTGCGGCCGATTTGACAAGACCCCCAGCGGAAACACCGCGGGGGTTTTGTTTTACACCAAGAGGTAACAAAAAAGGACAAGTTGTAACTTTTTGTAACTTTTGTCCGGCCGCAGACACACACCCCACCCGCCCGCCCGAATGAAAAAATGTTTTGGAATTTTTTGAAGAAAATGATTGACAACTGCGCGAAAGTGTGATACTATAAAGGTGCCAGGATCCTGGCCCACCCGGGGGAGGAGGGGAGGGTGGCCCCGCGGTTAAAGACATTTAACCGCGGTTAGACAGAAAAACAGGTGTCTGAAAACCATAAAAAACGGGGTAAAACCCCCATTTTTACCCCCTAAAATGTTCTGAAATCTGACTGTCAATGTGCCATTAAAACGACAGGTTCATTCTTCGATGGTGTTATAATTAAGACAGAAAAAGGAAAGGGGAATACAGAAATGTTCAATTATGATTACTTTGAGGAACTGGCCGAGGCTGAGCGCATCTACCGCAACCGCTACAATAAGCCGATGACGGGAAGCCGCGCCGAATGGAATAATCAGTCTTGGGGTTCGGCGGCTTGCTCCTCCACCACGATGGACGCAATCCATGAGGCTTACAATGAAAGCCGAATCTGTAATGAGTGGTAATACCCCGCTAACCCCCCGATACCCCCGGGGGGTTCCGAAAAATTATAGCACATCCCAGTAGCAGAAGTCAAGAAAAACATGCGCGAAAAAATACACAAAAAGTACACTCCCAAAACCCTGTCAGTTGTGCAAAACTACAAAAGTATGCCCGGGCGCAAAGTTGTGCTTGCATTTCGCCGTGGGATGTGGTATTGTATAGTCACAGGGGAGGGGGAGCCCGCAAGGTGCGATGAGCCCAAAGCCCGCCCACGGGGTAGCGTGGGGCGCCGATGGCAAGGCGACATCAGAAAGTCCAAGAGGAAAGGAGGAAATTGAATAATGCGCCTGTACGTTATCAACGGGTGCGAGTGCTACCTCTCTGAGAAGACCATTCGTGAGTACGAAGCGGAGCTTCGGGAGATGGAGTGGGAGCGCAACGGCTGGAAAGCCGTGAGCGAAGCTCGCGCCACTTGGGAACGGACTCAGGACCCGCAGGACTGGGATTATTACTCAGACCTGTATAAGGACCTGAACGGGTTCCGTCCCCGCCACTGAGTAAGACTCCGAGCAGGTCGGTGCTTGGGAACAGAAAACCGACAAACGAACAAAAAGAAAGGAGAAGCCGATGACAATCTACGCCATTCCCCGCTGCAGGGGCAACCGCCCCCACAAAGCGGCCGCGGAAGACCTGCGGAAGTGGCTGGACGTCTCTGGACGTTCCTCCATCCGCGTCTTCGTAAAGGGCTTCGTTCTTACGAACGCTCTTTAAGCGGGAGGCCTCCCTTGAAATGATACACAGGGAGGGAAGAGAAACGCCGAAAGGCGTTTTTTTCTTTTGCTGAATGCACTTTAGCGATTTAAATCGCCGTGGCCCGCCTCACTTTAGCGATTTGAATCGCCGTGGCCCACCGCCCGCGTCCGAAACTTTAGCGATTTAAAGTGTGAAAGAAAATTTTGTTTAATTGCGTTAGCGTCCGCTAACTCCGCCGATTTCCCGAAATCCGATCAATTGTGCTCAATTAAATCATGCCCATACGGTTAGATGCCTCTAACTCCAGTTAGAGGCCGCTAACGGCCGAAAAAAATTATACCACATCCGACCGCAATTTGTCAAGCAAAACCTACCGAAAAACTGCACAAAATGTTTATCCCAAAACTATGTTATTTTGTGCAGTTTGCCTATTGCTTTTGGCGGTCAATGTGGTATAATGGGTAGTGCTGGAGCGATCAGCCCGGGCAATTCTGAAAATTGTAACCATTTTGTAATTGACAAATGCCGTCCGTCTTGATATAATCAAGACAGAAATAAGGAAAGGGGAACTGAAAAATGACTTACGCGTACACCACGGGCGTCCACACCTGCGCCGACCAGATGGAGGCTATCGCCGACCTCCTGGCTGATCTGGCCGACTGGGAAGCATATGAGGCCGATTTGGCCGAAAGCGACCCTTGGGCCACCGATGAGGAGCCCGACTTTGAGGATATGGCGCGGGATTTTTAATCCCGCCCCATATGACGGAAGTCCTTTTTAAAGGACAAGGTTTGTGATATTATTAAGACATAAAGAAAAAGAAAGGAAGTAAAAGAAAATGTTTGGTGAAAAGACTCCGATTACTTACAGCGTCACTGGTGGGGCTTACAAGAGCAAGATGGTTGAGGATGAAATCCTTTACACGCTGAACGGCGTGACGCTCAAGAAGGTGGGCAACGGCTACCCTCTCTTTATGGATGGGCTGTGGATTGATACCTACCACGATATCAATACCGCCGAGACGATGTTCACCGATTTCTCGGGCCTGACCGATAACAAGTTCAAGAAGTGGAAGGCCACGCTCAACAAGGCCTAAGCCACCATATAGGGCGGGGAACAAAACCCCGCCCTATATGAAAAAAGTTCTTGACAAGCCAAAAGAAATGTGATAATATAAAGGCACAAAGGGAAAGGAGATAACAAAAATGACTAACTTCCGTGAAAAACTGGTTGACCGCATGATTGCTCTGTACGGCTTTGAACATAAGCTCACGGTAAACTTCGCCACCCTGTGCGAAGAGTGGGAAGATACCGAACAGAATGACACCTGCCTGCGTGTGGTGGTGGAGATTCACGAAGCCGACCCCGTGACGGAGGAGGAGTAATCCTCCTCTAACCGCCCGGGCAAACAAAACCTGTAACTTTTTGTAACTGGACAAACCAATAGGAATGTGATAATATAAAGTCACAAAGGA
>JAEEGL013859405.1_pt1 | contig 24463 bp, 14 predicted proteins | sample 9134231 | NCBI WGS metagenome assembly JAEEGL01 (sample SAMN16246548, study PRJNA631951) | gut metagenome | biome: gut microbiome; feature: rumen; material: fiber-attached | host: Bos | place: Iran: Karaj | collected 2018-10
GTAGATTTGTTCTTGCAGCCGCAGAAGCATAGCGAGCTATGGTTCAAGGCAAAAGGACAAAGATGCCGCTAAGAAACGTAAAGCGTCGAAGCACAATAGAGCACCCATGAAATAATAAAAACTAATTTATAGAAGTACCCTATAATAATATCATGCATGCAAAGCAAAGTAAAATCAAAAGGATAACAGTCATTGTGCTGGCTGCCATTAACGTCGTGCTGGCTGCCATGTTGCTCTTATGCGCGTTCAGCGGGATGCTTCCGCCACACGACTATCCAAAGATGTCGGTCCTGCCGCTTTTCTTCCCGTTTTTCCTCCTGGCAAACATCTGCTTCCTTCTTCTCTGGCTCTTTGTCCGGCGAAAGATGATGCTCATTTCTGCCGTTGCCATGTTGGCTTGCATCACCGACATACGTGCCTATTTCCCTGTCAATATGCCGGAAAATGTGCCCGACGACGCCATTCGGATCATCTCGATGAACCTGGGAGAGGCTAAGAACAAGGCGAAAAACCCGGCTCTCGAATTCTTTATCGACCAGAACGCCGATATTCTATGCCTCCAGGAGGTCTGCTGGCGCAAGAACTGGCTCGACGACCAGAGAGTGAAGGAGCAGTTCCCGTATATCCGTTATATCGACCGCAAGTGTAAAATGTTCTGCCTCTCAAAATATCCGATTGTGCGTGCCGAGGAAATCGCTTACAATGGCGGCATGAACATGTCGATGGCGGTATGGCTGTTGGTCAACAACGACACATTGCTGCTTGTCAACAACCATTTCCAGTCGTATGGCATTGGGAAAAAACTGATGGCTGAATACACAAACATCACGAGAAAGTCCACATCCATGACCGAACGCGAGAAAGGCACGAAAGACGTCTTCTCATGCCTCGTGGAGGGCAACCGCAAGCGTGGGCCTCAGGTGGATGTGGTGAGAAAGTTTCTTGACGCCCATCCGCAACGACTCACCGTTGTCTGCGGTGATTTCAACGAGACCGCTAATGGCTATGCTCACTATCAGCTCACGAAGAACCTTCATGATGCATATACGCTGACAGGAAACGGATTCGGTTTCACTTACAGCCGGAATAAGATCCATTACCGTATCGACCATATTCTCTGTTCCGATGCCATCGAGCCATTCAACTGCCATGTCGACAAATCGTGTACTTTAAGTGACCATTTTCCAATTATTTGTGACCTGAAATTGTGATAAAGAGGTAAAAAGAGATACTTTTGTGATGAATTTTGCATTAAATGTGTGTTTTTCTCATAAAAAAACACTAACTTTGCAAACTTGAATGAGTATGTTTGTTAAATGGACCTTTTCCGACACATTATTAATATAAATAATGCGGCTGGAATTAGGCTCCATTCAACAGATTTTGTGTGCTAAAGAAACAACAACGGCTGATGTGCCGACAGAAGAGGAAATGGAAAGACTGCTTGTGGATGTTTTTGGAAAGAGCGTAAAACAAACAATAATCATAAATCAACAAAACAAAATTAATCAACAACAATGCAAAACAAAGGATTTGTAAAGGTCATTGCAGTTCTGCTTACGTTGATCTGTGTTTACTACCTATCGTTTGCTGTCTATACTAACTATATCGACGGCAAAGCCGAAAAAATGAAAGAGGAAATCGGCGGCGAGAAAGGTGAGAAGGCAGCTCAGGCGTATTTAGACTCGCTGAACCAGGAAAAATGCTACCTTGGCAACACCCTTAAGGAATGTCGTGAGAACGCCATCGGACTGGGTCTCGACCTCAAGGGTGGTATGAACGTGATGCTTGAAGTCTCCGTGCCGGATGTTGTAAGGGTTCTTTCCGACAACAACCACAGCGAAGAGTTTGAGAAGGCTATGTCTGAGGCTCAGAAGGAGTCTCAACAGAGTCAGTCCGACTTCATCACGCTTTTTGTGGATAAATACAAGCAGTTGTCGAACGGAAAAAGTCTGTCCGCTGTGTTCGCCAATTCCAAGATGGGAGATAAGGTGAAGACCAACAGCTCCGACAGCGACGTGGAGAAAGCTATCAGGGCTGAGGTCGACGATGCTGTCGACAACGCATTCAAGGTGCTACGTGCACGTATCGACCGTTTCGGTGTGGTTCAGCCTAATATCCAGAAAATCGAAGGACAGGTCGGACGTATCAGCGTGGAACTCCCTGGTATCAAGGAGCCGGAGCGCGTGCGTAAACTCCTGCAGGGTAGTGCTAACCTCGAGTTCTGGGAGACTTACGACACACAGGTGGCACTGCCTTACCTTATACAACTCAATAACGCTTTGAGAGGGGGAGCCGATGCTGAAAGCAGTGAGGAGACTGCTCAGACAACCGACAGCCTGAACACTACTGAGGCTGCGCCCGACAGCGCAACACTCGCTAAGAACGAGGCTGCCACAGACTCTGCAAAAGCCGACACTGCAACGAAGAAAGGTGGTGACCTCCTTTCAAACGTTAATGTGGAGCCAACCGACGCAGAGGGGAAAGCTCAGCTCAGCGACGAGGAAATCGAGAAGCGCAAGAAGGAGAACCCGCTGCTCTCTATGCTCAGCCCGCAGCAGGGAAATGCAGGATGTGTGGTTGGATATGCGCTCGCCACCGACACTGCGGAAATCAACAAGCTGCTCAACTCTGAGACGGCTAAGCAGATTTTCCCTGCCGACCTCACGCTAAAGTGGGATGTGAAAGGACTGAAGGGACAGGACAACGTGTTCCGCCTCTACGCTCTTAAGAAAGGCCCTAAGGGAGGCCCTTCAATGGAAGGCGACGTCATTACCGAGGCTCACGACGACTTCGACAACCTCGGACATCCGAGCGTGTCGATGAACATGAACACGGAGGGGGCACGCAAATGGGCTGCTCTCACAGAGGCGAACAAGAACCACAGTGTGGCTATCGTGCTCGACGACTATGTGTATAGCGCTCCTAACGTGAACGACAAAATCGAGGGTGGACGCTCACAGATCACAGGCGACTTCCTCCCGAGCGAGACTAAAGACCTTGCAACGGTGCTTGCATCCGGTAAGATGCCGGCAAGAACGGTCATCGTGCAGGAGGATATCGTAGGTCCTACACTCGGACAGCAGTCCATCAAGGCTGGTTTCATCTCCTTCATCATCGCGTTCATCATCTTGATGATCTACATGTGTATGATGTACGGATTCCGGCCGGGTATGGTGGCTAACGGTGCGCTCATCATCAACTTCTTCTTCACACTTGGAATCCTCACGTCGTTCCAGGCGGCGCTAACCATGTCGGGTATCGCAGGTATGGTGCTCACACTGGGTACTGCCGTCGATGCTAACGTGCTCATCTACGAGCGTATCAAGGAGGAGCTCAGGGGAGGCAAGGGCATGAAATCTGCTATTTCGGCTGGTTACAGCAACGCTTTCTCTGCCATCTTCGACTCCAACCTCACTTCCTTGATCACGGGTATCATCCTCTTCTCTGCTGGTACCGGACCTATCAAGGGATTCGCAACAACGCTCATCATCGGTATCGTTTGCTCATTCTTCACTGCCGTTTGGCTCACTCGTATCGTCTATGAACATTTCGTGAACCGAGAGAAGTGGCTCGACCTGACTTTCACCACGAGCATCTCACGCAACATGTTCAAGGACACCAAATACAAGTTCATGAGCACCTACAAGAAGTCATTCACCATCTTCGCAATTCTTGTTGCCGTAGGTGTTGTGTCATTGATCGTAAGAGGACTGAGCCAGTCTATCGATTTCACTGGAGGACGTAACTTCAAGGTTGAGTTCGCTAAGCCGGTGGATATTGAGAAAACACGTACGGTGCTTCAGAAGAATCTTGTTGACAACGAAAACCAGGAGGCTGTCAACACGAATGTGATTGCGCTCGGAACTGAGGGCAACAGCATCCGCGTCACAACGAACTACAAAATCAAGGACAACGCTGCCACTGTTGACCAGGAGATTGAGAAAATACTCTACGACTCCTTTATTGAGTCTGGACTGGTTGACAAGAGCGTGACGCTCGACGCGTTTATCGACCGTGATAACCGTGAGGGTGGTTCCATCATCAGCTCCCAGAAGGTGGGTCCTTCGATTGCAAAGGATATCACCTACAAGGCTTTCATCAGTGTGTTCCTTGCCATCGTAGCCATCTTCCTCTACATCCTCCTGCGTTTCCGCAATGTGGCTTATTCTGTCGGCTCAATCGTAGCGCTGGTTATCGATACCTTCATGATTATCGCACTCTACTCCATCTGCTACGGATGGATCGGGTTCTCGCTTGAAATCGACCAGACGTTCATCGGTGCCGTCCTGACTGCCATCGGTTACTCTATTAACGACAAGGTGGTGGTGTTCGACCGTATCCGTGAGAACTTCAAGCTCTATCCGAAGCGCGACCCGCAGCGTATTTTCAACGAGTCACTCAACCAGACGCTCACACGTACCATCAACACATCTGTGTCAACGTTGATCGTGTTGCTCGCCATCTTCATCTTCGGTGGTGACTCCATCCGCTCCTTCGCATTCGCCATGATTCTCGGTGTAGTATTCGGCACTTGCTCGTCTATCTTCATCGCTGCGCCTACAGCTTATCTCGTGATGGGACGCAAAATCAAGGGCGTCGAGACTGAGGAGACTGCCACTGTGGAGGCAAAGAAATAATCTCAGTATTTATCTGCAAATATAAAAAACCGCGGCTTCAACCGCGGTTTTTTTGTTCTGCCCCTACAATGCCAAATATTCTAAAAGAACATAAACCTCCTACCCCCATAATTCCCATAATTCCCATAACTCCCATAGCTCCCATAACTCCCATAACTCCCATAATTCCCATTTCTCCCCAAAACTCCCCCCCTTCTCTCTATTTGTTAAATTTTCTAAAAAAATTTACAACTTGACACTTAAATCTTAAAATATACGTAAATATCGGACAATTTTTTATAACTTTGCAAGTTACAATAAACTATTTTGATAATTCCTAAACCTATGAAACTAAAAAGTTTGCTCTTTGTTGTGCTAATAAGCCTTTTATACACAACAAATTTAAATGCTCAGTCCCATTCCCAGACTTCGAGCCGTAAATGGAAAGGAGTCGATTTGCAGGAATGGGTCAATTCTCACAGTAATGGAGATAGATCCCCTGTATATCTGTATAATGTCGGTACAGGACGTTTCATTATCGACGGTGGAGACTATGGTATGGAGGCTCGTTTGTTTCATGATGATTTCGGACGTCAGGTTTCACTGAAGATTGAGCTTGAAAATGGAAGCAAGAGCTTGAAAATTGAGCCTGATATTACTGAAAACAACAATGCTGACAAAAGGCAGCTCACTTGCAACGTACCGACCGTTACCCGAGCCGAAACTTGGGAAACGTCATACGATGCATGCAGTGTCACTACCATCTTGGACGGCTTTTATTATTGGGGAAAATGGAATTTCGACAGGGTTGAGACCGACCCGAATTCTGATACTTACACGTACTATTTGTATCAGCAACACGATACGGGCAACGCATATAATAAAGCAAAAAGCAAATCCTATCAAGGTACGAATATCAAAAACATAAAGTTTTGGCTTGGGGCGGCGTATGGCGAATATTGCAGCGATGGAACCACTGAGTTTAAAAATAAAAACGGACAAGTCGTTGCCACTAACACTAAAGGCTGTGGATATTATATTAACGTCGATGACGACCGTAGTTGCTGGACTACAGCTGGAAACCCCAATAACAACGAACTGTCGCCTGTAGGAAATCAGACGATTGTGAATGTTAATGGCGATGATGTCACTATCGACGAGCTCTATCAGTGGCGTGTCATCTCAGAAGAGGAATTTATCAGGGTGCTGAATGAGGATGTTATCGGAATCAACCCGAGTATTTCAAGTTTGGTGCCTGACCGCGATTTTACACGTAACTCCGACAAATTTTTCGGATTCTGGTTCGTGACTCCTGCTACATCAACTACTCCTGCCGCCAATGAGGGAAGATATGGATACACATGGGGAAATATCTCTAATAATAGCTTACAGCAAAAATGGAACGAAGAGGCTTGGGACGCACCTGTCAGATTGAAGAAAATATTCCCTACACTGAAAACTTCCAAATACGGCTTTATGTCATTTGAGGGAAAAGGCACAGTACACACCACTTTCGAATTACCTCAACCGGGGTGGTACCAAATTGATGCAGCTGCTATCAACTTCAGTACAGACCCCAGCCATTTCGGATATATTTATGCAAAGACTGGATATGTGTCTGAAGAAGAAGTGACCGACAAAGATGATCCAAGCAACCCGAGAAAAGGCTATTCACGGACGAAGTTAGTACATAAGACCGGATTGCCACAACTTTATGAAGAATACGCTGACGGCTTCCGCGACATGAACAAAAATGTTGCCAAGACAAAAAATAATCAAGATCCCAATATCGCAGTTGGAAATGTGTTGACACGCAAAAGAGAGGAGGTCAGTCATAAAATATGGATTTATGTGGACCCTCAGAAATTCAGTCAGGGATTTGACAGTCTGACCATAGGATTCGAAAAAATTGAGGCAATTAAGACTAGGGGCGGGGTACAAGGTGGTAAAACATATTATTATGATGACGACTGGATTTGTGTGGACGACATCAGAGTCTCCTACATGGGATTGGCGCCGGCATTCTTCTATGAAGAGGAGGAAGACATGAATTATTTGATCTTCGATGAGAACCTCATAGATGAACGCCCCAGTGCAGTGGTCGATGGTATATATAGCGGAGCTTTGTGTCTTGAGCGGACAATGCAGAAGAATGAATGGAACTCTTTCTCATTCCCAATTCCGCTTACTGGTGAACAGATGCGTATGGCATTCGGTAACGATGCGGAATTGCTGGTGTTGGATAGTATCTACAACAACGAAGTTGGGCTGCCATACATCATCAACTTTAAAACAGTTGACTTGAAACAGCCTGTTACCGACGTCAACAACATTCCTGTCGTTGTGGATCCTGGGAAGTTCTATCTGCTTAAGCCCACTTTGGACCCGGTGACTGGCGACGACCCTAAGGGTAGAGTCACTCAGTTTTACGAGCTGGGCAGAAATTTCTTTGCAGCCAATTCTGCCCAAACACCAGCACAACTTCCCCAGGATTACTCACATACGGTTATTGACGTGGATCATCCGTATGCAAAGAATTTATTATTTTCTAAAGATGGTAATAACGATGGATTCTCGTATGTAAGCTATGTACGCACAAGGGGTATGTACAACTCCGACGGTACGAGAAAGAACCCGAGAGACTTCCTCGATTCCGACGGCGTTTACAATGGCACGGACATTGACCCTCAGACTGAATTCCTTTTTGTGCCTAAGGGGGGATATGCCATAGCGAATAAAAACGGGGAAAAGGTGTTCATGGAAGTCAATAAAGACACGCCCATCAAGGGATTCCGTGCATGGCTCACACTTGCACAAAGCCTTTTCACCAGAGATGATGCTGGATCGGTTAAACCGAATGAGATTAGTGTGACAATCAACAAATCTTTGGATGATGACGAAGTAATTACCAGTATCGACGGATTCGAACTGAAACCACAGACTATCATGGAAGGATCGGCTGTCTATGACCTTTCTGGCAGAAAAGTGGGAGAGTTTGGCGACACGTCTTTGCCAAAAGGTTTTTATATCGTGGCAGGAAAGAAAATATTTGTAAAATAGTTTGCATCAGCTGCTTTTGTGACATAATGTTTTAGTACTCTGGTAACAGCATAAAATAATAAGGTTATGAAAAAAAATTATAATAAACCTGCTATATATTATTCACAGATGGTATCCTCTCATTTGCTTACTATAAGTGTTGAACACCGCGGGTGGGCAATTGATGGTACGTTTAATGAGGATGAGGAATTGCACGATGAGAATATGGGCTCGTCCGACCATGATGCAACTTATAACCTATGGCAACAGGAACTGGATGATGACGATTGGGCTGACCTCGATTGATTTGTCATACCCTGTTTAATTTTTCCATTCACTGGCTTATTTGTTATTACATGATATTGCTCCAGTCGTCTGTTTTATCAGCTGACGACTGGAGCTTCTTTAATTTTGTATAAGATTAGGCAATTTCTTTACCTGTTGACAGTCTGTTTTTTTTGTTAACATAGTTTAAAAAAAGTTAAATTATAGAAGGGGGTGATTAACTTTTTAAATTATATTTGTATATTTGGCGTGTTTTTGTAAACGTGAAACATTATAGACTTGGATCGGCTGGGCTAAATTGCTTGAAGATGCTTGTAGATTGTAATCGGCTGTAGTTGGGTTATGGCTGTATTTGAATTAGAAATCTTAACTAAGAAACCAATACATAATAGATAGAATGGAAGATGTGAAAAAAAGGGGAAAAACCATCTTTGTCATGGTGTTGTCGGCATTGTTTTCTTTATTAGGGGTGCTTCCGTCTGATGCACAGAGAACAGTGCTGAAAAACAATTTGCTCTATGATGCTACCGCCTCGTTCAACTTAGGAGTTGAGACGATGCTTTCGCATCACTGGACTTTTGAGTTTAATGCAGGTTACAACCCTTGGACTTTCTCAAACGACAAAAAGTGGAAACACCTCATGGTGTCCCCACAAGTGAGGTATTGGTTTAAAAGGAAGGAAGATGCCAGTCACATTGATGGAGAAAAAAGGGTAGATATGGAAATTTATGATCCCAATACGAACCGCAACATCCATCAAGGAATTTTGACACCCGTTTCCTATGATGAGCCGGGGCATTATTTCCGGGGATGGTTCGTGGGAGGAGACCTCGTCTATTCCCATTTCAATGCAGGTAATGTGAAGTTTCCTTTTGGGATGTATAAGAAGGTACGTGACCAGCGTATGCAAGGCAACCTCTACGCTGTGGGGCTTTTCTTCGGACATAGCTGGGAACTCAACTACCGATGGAACCTCTCTGCTGACCTTGGTATGCATTTGGGATATTATAAAGCCAAGGTGTATGAGTGTGGAAACTGCGGAACATATAAGGGAAAGGACGACGACACTTTCCTTCTGCCTAAACTCGGTGTCAATATCATCTACAAGTTCGGAAAGAAGCCGGAGAAGCCGATAGAGCCTATAAAGCCTAATCCGCCGACAATCATCAAATACAAGGACTATATGAAGTTCCTCCCGGCACTGTCTGTCCTGAAGGACAACCGCGGAAGGGCTGGCCAGCTGGAGGTGGACAACCCCGTCCTTCAGCACATCTCACAGTATAAGCCTTACGACTCCTCACGAGTTCTCAGAAAGGAAAAAGGAGCGTTATATGTCTATTTCCCGGTGGACAAGACTGAGCTCCGACGTGATTTCCGCGACAACGCACCGACGCTCGACCGCATCATCAGCATTGTGGATGAAGTGCTCGCCGACACCACATCCGACGTGAAAATCATTCAGATTGTCGGTATGGCATCAATCGAAGGTCCTGAGGCACACAACCAGGAACTCGGAGCCGGGCGTGCGGAGGCTCTTAAAAACTATATCATAGACCACTCCAATGCAACCGAACCATTGTTCGATGTGGCCAACGGAGGTGAGGCGTGGAGCGAGTTCCGTGATCAGGTTAACGATGAGTCTTTCAACGGAAAGCAGGACATCCTCGCTATCATCGACGGAAGCGACGACGTGGCAACCAAAGAACGAATAATCAAAGCGCTCAACGGAGGCAGCACCTATCAATACTTAAAGGACAATATCCTCAAGGATCAGCGTAATTCCGGTTACATACGTATATACTACGACTATGTGACTGACACCAATCTCCAGATTATCAAGCAAGGCATCGACCTCACATCGAAAGGGCAATACCAGCAGGCCATTGATTTACTGAAGACTGTGGAGCACGACCCGCGCTCGCTCAACTCAATCGGTAATGCATATTTCTACGCAGGCAACAGCGAAAAAGCACTTGAATATTACCTACGAGGTAGCCAGTCGGGCGACCAGGCGGCTACCGAAAACTACAACCGCCTTAAGGAAGTTCTAAAGAACAACGCAGAAGTTAAGGAATACAATCAGAAAGCCTGGGAACATAACCGTGCAACAGGCATACAGACCATCAAACCAGAAGGAATTGAATGATTTTTAGTTAGAACACGATTTTTCAAATGTTCTGTCATCGTGTTAAACCCAAACTATAAACTATAAACTATAAACTTTAAACTTTAAACTCTAAACTATAAACTCTAAACTTTACACTCTAAACTTTAAACTTTACACTTTACACTTTAAACTCTAAACTTTAAACTAAATAAAATAGTAACCATTTTAAAAAATTAACAATTATGAAGAAAAACCTATTTTTTGCTTTTGTAGGTGCCATCGCACTTGCAGGCGCATCATTGGTTTCCTGCTCCAGTGACGACAGTGCTGTGGAAAACAACCCGTCGTTTGATGGAAATGCAGTGAAGACCCAGTTCACCATCGCCCTTCCGGGGAACATTAACACTCGTATGACATCTGCCAATGTGCAGGATGCCGGCTACTCAGACTTTTTGGGAATTAAGAACATCAAACTGCTCCCGTTCGCTGAGGTTCCTACGGCTACAAGTACAACTAACGGCAGTGTAGTTTCTCTCTCCGACATCAGCGCGCTCGAGGCTAACAACAACTCCAAGGTGTATAGCGACGTGGCCATCAATGTTGGAACTACCAACTTCCTGTTCTACGGACAGGCTAACAAAGACGACGGCTTTGACAATGGAAAACTGGTGAAGACTGAATACAGCAGTGCCGTTTCTGATATCACATTCACACCTGCACAGATTATCGAAAGTACTGCGGCATGTGGAGGAAGCTCCAAGGGACAGGCTGTTATTTCATTGCTCAACACTGTTGCAGGCACAACGGGCTGGTCAACAGCTACCAATGTGAAACTGAAGAACTTCTACGACAAATTCATCACACTCAAGGCTGGTTCTTCTGAGGCTGCTAAAGAGACTCTTGAGGATTTGTATCAAGGTCTGACAGATTTCGCTACGGGAACTGAAGGTACTGTTCAGGCTGATTTGGATTTGGCTACTGCCATTAAAACGGCTATCACAGGTGCTGGATGTACTGTTGATGATGATGGCGTTCTCACTCTGCCTTCCGATGCACAGGGATATCCTGAGGACCTGAACCTGCCGAAGGGTGCTGCACGTGTGCTCTGGGATGCTGACTCAAAGAAATTTGCAGATAACACTATTGCTGAGAATGCTGCTATGTTCAATGTGGCTAAACTGACTTCTTATGTTTATCCTGCTAGCCTGCAGTATTTTGTAACCAGCCCTCTGAAAGCATCTGACCAGACTATGACAACAAATGGCATCTTCCCGGCTGACACTTATCCTACTTGGGCTTCTGTGATTACCGCTTACACGAACGCTTCAGCTGCTGCAGTGGTTTCTGCAACAACACGCTCTATCGCCATCGAGAATGAGATTCAGTATGGTGTGGGCCGTCTCGATGTTTCTGTGGCAAAACTCCCGGAAACCATGTATGATTATAACGGTGACGAAGTGGATGCCTCTGACGGCTATACACTTACGGCTGTGATTATCGGCGGACAGAAAGCCGTTGACTGGAAATTCAACCAGACTACTGCTTCTGCTGCCGCATCTTATACCATCTATGATAAGTCAACCGTTCAGAGCACTATCACTGCTTCTGCTGCTTCAAAGACCAATTATACGCTCGCTCTTGAGACAAAAGCTGAAGAGGCTGTTTATGTGGCTCTTGAGTTCACCAACAACGGTGATGACTTCGTTGGTAAGGATGGAGAGATTATTCCTGCAGGTGCTACATTCTATCTGATTGGTCAGCTGAACCCGGCTGCAACTGAAGGCGTGACACAACCTTCTGGAAAGACCATCAGCAATGTGTTCCTACAGGACTACAAGACTATTGCGAACTTCACAATCGCTGCAGGTACTGAAGGCGAAACCAACACAACGGGTCTTGGTACTGCTACCAACACGATTCCTGACCTCCGCACTCCTTCTATGGAACTTGGTCTGAGTGTGAATCTCACTTGGGAGCAGGGTATCACTTTCAACGTGGAACTCTAAGCTTATTATTTGATATTTGAGTGTGTGCCTCGTGCACACACTCAAATAACCAATTCTCTTTTTGATATTCCGAATTATTCAAGTATGAAATGCTAAAAGAATGAAAGTGAAGAATATATTCAATGCCCTTGCTGCAGCCCTGATTGGAATGGCTGTTGTCTGCTCATGCGACAACTACTTGGGAATAGACGACGACCGGGATGATTGTGGTTACGACTTTAATATCACATACCGGGTGAATCTTGACACCAACAAGGACGAGGAAATCAGCAATAAGCTTTATGCTCCTGCTGACGCTTTCGTTAGAGCCGCACTGCAGAGTGAGTGGAACAATATATTCCGGGCCTACAGTAAAGACCTCAATCTTTCGTTCTACAAAATGACAGAGGATGTCCTCGACAAACAGGAGACATACAACGACTTCGACAGTAACGAGAAGTCTTATACCATCTTCCTCGACAACAAGAAATATCGTCATCTGGCTCTTGGCAACACAGGGCAGGAAACAGCGGTGACAACAACTGTGGGGGATAACTCCACTTCATCAAAGCTGCAGTCCAAAGGTGGCTTATCCATGGAGAACCAGCATGTGGGACTGTTTACCGGACGGGCCGATTTGGAGGCTGGAGTGACCAAAGACAACAACTACATCGTCAACCTCTATCAGGCCAACAGTTCTGCTGCGCTCGTTCTCGACACTATTGATGCTCAGATTGTCAGTGTCAGAATGGAGCTGGAAGGCATGGCTTCCACTTTCAATATTGCTGACAGTACATACACCTATAACGATGCCTCCATCGTGGAAGGCCGTCTGCTGAACATCTCTGCAGCCGACAACTATCGGCTTTGCTATTATGCGGTTAGTTTCCCATCACATGACAAAGCGCAGTCAACCGATGAACCTGTCTGGCGCATGAATGTCTATGTGGAACTACCTGACGGCACTACCACTAAAAATGAACTGAAAGTATATTCACGCCTGCGTGCAGGCTATGTGAAAATCATCAAAGCGAAAGTGTATCCTGACGGAGCACTTGAAATTACAGATGCGGATATCGGTGCAAGCGTAATGCTTGACTGGAAAGAAGGCGGCACATATAATCCGCAATTCTAAATATGTATTCCATTTGCAAAACTATCTTTACTCCCGCTTTTACTCCCATTTTTACTCCCAATTAAACTCCCATTTTTACTCCCACTTAAATAAATGAACTTTCTTAAGTCTATCACATATTTCATATTGACGGCAGTTGCTATAATGATGTGCGGCTGTTCCGATCATGACGACGCTGTTGGCGGAGGCGATGCTCTCGGCGACGGGTATGTGGAATTGACTTTGGAGGTTTCCACCGGACAGACTATTCTTACTCGTGCTTTGGAAGGCCCTGTGGCTGGAACAGGTAACGAGAACAAAATATACGACATTCAAGTATGGGCATACGACCACAACGGCGGAAACGACGCTTCGCCTGTGGGGTATGCGGAAATCAAAAATATTGGCAGTGGAAGCGGAGCAGAGACTCAGACCAGCGATGACCCCACGCTTTATGAGAATGCCACAGTAAAGACGACGATTTTTCTGCCCAAAGAATTTGTGGAAGAGGAGACGTCGAAAATCGACCTCTATTTCCTTGCCAACTACAAATCCGTCATGACTGAGTCACCCGCCGGCAGTCTCACACGCGGAGCTCTGGAAGCACTCACCTTCGGAGGTGACTATTTCGGTGTTGATGCCACTACCAGAGCCCCATTGGCAACCACGGTGGAGGCGGGCAAGGGACTGCCGATGTCAGCAATCCGCAAAGACCTCAGTCTCAGCGACATGTTGCAGGTGAATGGCCCGTTCCATCTGCGCTATAATAAAACTGTGTTGCTCAAGCGGGCTGTATCCCGTATCGCCTTCTTCTTCTCCCGGCAGACAGGCATCAATCCAGACGTGACGATTCAGAAGATAGAAATCAACGGCAACCTGATCCCAGACAACGAATTGGTATTCCCTAACCAGACGAACGAGAACATCGCCAACTTGCCAAGCGGCGTGACCTACGATGCCGGAGTCTGCCGGGTAGCCAATTCGAACGCTGCGTCTCCGCTGCTTACGAAAGCAGCTATCCCGCAGTTGGAGAATCCTGTCCTGTTGCGCAGTGACTGTGAGACGAACGGAAATCTCACGATGACAGCCCAGGAATATGTGGATTTCATCGAGGAGAAGGCAAGTCAGTCCACACCTGAGACCACGAAAGTGGGGTATTATTACCTGCGTGAGACGGGCAAGAAAATCACCGGAACCATCTACTACACCTATGACGGAACTCAGAAGACGGCGACCTTCACGATGTACAGTGATAACGATTTCGCACGCAACCACACGTGGATTGTCTATGCCTACTTCCTCAAGGAGGGTCTGTACGTCATCCCGATGGTGCAGCCGTGGATTGTGGGAGGTATTCACTCCATCTACTCCAAGACGAGCGTGCAGCTCTATGTCGACCCCACATATAATTCCAAGCAGGACGGAACCGGACTCTATGAGTTTAAGATTTACAATGAGAACCCGCCCGCCGGATGGACACCTGCTCGATGGAAGGACGACAGAGACAACACCTATTGCGCCATCGCATACGGTTTTGATGAGGGACGTCCTTTATATGGTCCGTGGATGAGGCTGACCACCACAACCACCAACAGCCTGCACTTGCAGGTGAACAACACGAACTACGGTTTCGTCACTTACAACCCCCATTTCGGTAACACAGCGGAGGCCTATAGCGGGATTCTCGATGCCATCACCATTCCGGCAGGAACCAATGTGGAGACCCATTTCTATGTGGTTCCGAAATATGAGTTCAACATATCGAACCCTCCCAGCCGCTATGTCAACGTGTCGTTGGTGGAACGCACGAGTGCTGGTGATAGCGGCAATTTGGAAGATCTGGTGGGAAGGCTTCCTTGGAATTCCATCCTGCCTGGACCTGAGGGACGTATGATAGCTCAGTTCTATTATGTCACGCCGACGGAGTATAACAACAACCTGACAGAAAATGGAGTGACGTTGTATGAAATTGAATAAGGTTTAGGGTTTAAGGTTTAGGGTTTAAGGTTTAGAGTAATTAAAGATATCGAACAAACAGCATAAACAAAATGATGAGGATTAAGTCCTTGACATATTATCTGAATTGGCACACCATGCTGACATTATGCGTGGTGTTGTGTCTGTGTTCTTGTGCGAAAGATGAATTCGATGCGGTTGTGCCTCAGGTTGACAGCGGTCTGGTTCTCACCCCGCAGGTGTATGATGCTGTGGCAACCCGCGTACCGTCCGACCTCTATGACGACACCAGCGACTGGCAGGAGGGGGACGAGAAGCCGGGCGACGACGCGCTGCTGGAGAATGACCTGGGCACGAAACTTGATGTGTTTATCTCTGGTCTTGACGATGGTTTCTGGAAAGAGTTCCATCTGACCAAAGGGCAGAATTTTTCTGGCCTGACTGCCAACGTGCAGAACAACGTGGCAGACCTGCTTTCCGATGCATGGAAGACGTTGGACGGCAATGGTTACCGGCTTACTGTGGGACATCGCTACGACGTGTATGTGGCGGTCAACACCCCTACCACCAACGGCACAATCGGCAATAAGGCGGCGTTGCTTGCTTTAGTCAACCATAATGATATCGTCTATAAACTCTACGGCAGTCAGAATAACGCAGAATATGATCCGTCACGCCGTATGATGATGGACGGTCATGTGGTATGGACACTGGAGAATGAAAACCAGATTCAGCGCATCAATGTTCCTCTGAAAAGGGCAGAAGCGAAGATTGCTGCGTCCATCAAGTTTGATCCCGCTTTCTATGCATCGCTTAAAGACAACTATTTTGTGGATTCTCCAATTGGCCCTCCAGCATGGAAATGGGTACATTGGTGTTTCGATTCTAAAGTATTTGCTGACGGACCTGATATCACACCGCAGTTGGAGACCAACGAAGACAGAAACCTGGCAATAGCAACTGGTGTGCTCGACCATCAGAAATATTACCATTTTCAGGACAACAACGTGAATGTCTATTTCATGGAAGACGAGAAAGACCCTGACGGGAATCTGTACCTTACACTATACCCGTCGGCAGAGGAAAAGTATGTTGATGGTGTGCCCACCTGTAATATCATCACTTACGATTACTGTAGCAACTGGGGTGACAATGCTGAGGAAGAGGCTCCTTTCTTGCTCCTCAGCTACGGATTCAGTTCTAAGGAAAGTCAGGAGAGTCAAACCATAAACACTACCTATAACTACTACCGGATTCCCGTCTGCGACGAGTCTGCACACACAGGGCTTGAGCGCAACCATATCTATAAGGTTGATGCCGTCATCTCTGGTTCCGGAAGTACTTCCCTTGACGGACGTGTCAATCCTGTCAGGCTGAACTATCAGGTGGTAGATTGGACTCACAATGCGAACGAGGTGGTAAACGTGAAGGCGGAGAAATTCTATTTCTTCTATGTCACGCCGAAGAGATACGAACTGCGTGGTGAGGGAACCCAAAGTGTGAATCTTGATTACTACGCTCCTGCTAACAGCACAGTGCAAATCAAAGACCTTGATGTCTATTATTACAACAGCAGCGGCACAAAAAGAACCTCTACTGCATCGGTAACCGTTGATGCTGCTAACGAGCAGATTGTGGTTTCTTCAGAAGTGCTTGCCAACCGTGCCGTGAAATACATCTCGTTTACCGCTTATACTACTTATGTCGATGATGAAGGAGTGTCGCATACGCTGGAGGAGCATGTGTTTGTGAAGCATTTCCCGACGGATAATATCCAGAATGTGGAAGGGTGGTTCTCGTATAAGCTTGACGGTGGAACAGCCAGGACTATAAGAGAATATAGCTGGGATCCAACAGCTGATGGTTGGGATAGTTATGATGGATATGAAGATAATGTGGAGGTGACAGAGGCTGAATACGAACAAGCGGTAGAGGGAAAACACACAGAAACAGTAGAAAGAGCAACAGGAACACCATCTAATTATGACAGGGCATCAAACATAGAATCTGGTACAAACAATACATGGATGAATTATTTTAGAAATGCTGTTTCACAGAACTCACGACAAGGAGCCAATTCTGAAACCAACGCATATAAAGATTCTAACAGTGATTACTGGTATTGGGGAACTGGTTCAACACGGCTGAATAATGGTAATAATGGTTATGATTGGAGAACTGGTAGTTATAATCGTTATACTTATTATCGATATCAGACATATAATCGCCGCATTTATTATAAAAATGAGACTGAATTCTATGCTCGTAGATATTACCGAGATATAACGATTAATTCTAACTGGTATATCAGAAATCTTGATGGGAATTTTACAAATACAACAAGAACAGTGGAAGATGGTCATTTTAAAGTGAAATTCTATGAAAATGGACAACTATACCTTTTAACACAAAATACTGACTGGTGGGGTAATCCTACTACTGGTGCATCAAGTTCAACACAAAATGGTCTAAACAATAACCACATGTATATTCTTCAGATTTCAAGTACAAGTGATAGCTATATTTTAGGTCGTCCGACCATTAGCAATTATCAGTCGCAAGATCATGTGGTTTCACCTGCTTTTATGATTGCTTCACAATTAGGTGCTGTTTCTACTTTCTCTGGAAATAATGCTGGTCAGGAAGCAGCCACCCATTGTGGAAATTATGTTGAAGTTGCTCAGGATGGAACTACATATTCAGGATGGCGTCTTCCGACAAAAGAGGAAATTAATGTGATCATTGGTTATCAAAGTAGTATTCCGGAAACAATGGCTCCTGTTTTAACCGGTCAATATTATTGGACATTGGACGGAACAAGTGCATACGTTTCAACAGGAAGTGGGGGTTCTACCACAAATGCATACGTACGTTGTATTCGTGACCTTTCTCCTGCCGAAGTCAATGCTATCAACAGCAAACAATAATTGAAAAATCATTACATGAAATATACATCCCACATACTAACCATTTTGGCGGCTGTCTTTTTGTTGGCTGCCTGCCAGAAGGACGATATCGCCATTGACGAGGGTGTGACAGCGATGGGAGAAATCCCTGTGCGGTTTAAGACCAACCTGCCGACGCAGCCTGGAACCCGTGGTATGGTGAAAGGCGAGAAATACCCACCGGTGACAAGCATAGAGATGCTTTGCTTCGACAGCTATGGGATGTATGTGGGAAGACGAACGGCAGAACCTGTGACACCAACCAACTCGTCACCCGACCATGGCACTTTTGTGGGAAGCGTTCCCGAGGTGACCGCGAGAATCCATTTTATCGGCAACTACGATGTGGTGCTCAATACGCGATATATCGGTATGGATGAGAATGTGCTGATGCAGAGTGAGGAAACCTCCACCCTTTACTCTTCAAGCTCCGGACTGGTGTTTTGGGGCTATCACCGCGAGAGCACTCCTGATGCGATGAAAGCGTGGCTGGTGGGCAACAACACCGTTTATTTCATTCCCGACCGTGCCATCGTGGAGTTAGGCACTGTTCACGATGAAAAAGTGGAAGCGGTACAGGGGTGGATTATCTCCAACGGCCGTGAACGAGGCTATATTGCTCCGTTCGACCAGTCGCAGTCGAATACCGACCCGTTCTCCGGCTATTATGATGCATCGGACAACACGCTCCACAATCCCTTTACAGAATATTCCACAGCCGGAAGATACACGGCAACGGAATCGGAGATAGAACCAATCAGCAATCCGCTGTTTCTCTATGAGGATGTGAACCTGCGTGATGAAGGTGCGGCGAATACGGTGAAGGTGATTTTGAAGGTGAAATACAGGGACACGACTATCGGCAACGGAGGTATCCGTTATCAGACCGTGCTGCTGCAGGACTCAGAGAACCAGCAGTTCACGGTGACGCGTGGACACCGCTATATCATGAACTTAGGCAAGCTGCCGTTTGAGTTGGGTTATATGACATTCGCTGAGGCAACAGCAGCCACCAGCTTCTCCAACAACCAGACTGTGAGCGTGGTGGAGGAGGTGAGCGTGCTGACCAACGGCGAGGTGGAGATGGACATCAACAACGGCAAGACCTCCATCATCTACCAGAGCGTGGCAGAAGACCAGGGGCAGGTGAAGCTGATTCCGTTCTCGTTTGTGGATTTACAGAATGGCGGAGCGCCATATAAACTCGATGATGAGGGTAATCCGACAACCCAGAAGGTAGATGCAAGCAATTTTACGTTAGCTACCCTCAACAACACTGGTGCTCTGACATCTAGCAGTTCCGACATCTATATCAACGACTACGACCAGACCATAGGTAAGGGACATATCGCGGTGAAAGTGGGAACCATAAGCACCAGTCTGCAGACGGCGAAAATCACCATCACTGACAAGACATACGGTATGTCGCGTAACATCAATTTCTACACGATAACCGAGTTCCGGCTGGTGGGTGACATGACCTTGACAAACACAGGTGTAACCCGCACCGTACTCGGCAAGACCTGCACTACCTATAAACTATCGCTTACGCTGCCAGCTAACTATCCATCTGGCTTGTTCCCCATTGATATTAAGTTCGCTACCAGTACGCTCAATGCCTACAGCGATACAGAGGCAGGCACAGCCCACGGTTCTTTTGGTGTGAGCGTGGAAAGCACTGCTAGCCTGAACAGCTCAAACGATAATACGCAGTGGAATTACAATGCCAGCAACTGGGGTTATTGGTATGTATATACTATCTTGACCAAACCCGATGTCGAGGGAAACATCAACGTTGACATCTTCTTCGATGATGTACGACAGTTCCGTGAGTCACAAGCCACCAATGTGGGACTCTTCCTCAAAATCTTATATTTTGGTGACGTGAAGCAAATCTCACTTTAGCGACAAAGGGATGTTTTTTTTTATGACATCAGAATTATTACATCATATAAAAGTGCCTGAACTCAGGCACTTTTTTGTTGTTCATTCTCCCCGAATCTGTCTAAAGAAAACCATACATGGCCCTTCACCATATCCTTCCCAATCCGAACGGCCTATAGGAGGTGACGATTTCATTCGTCAACCGAGCAGGACGGTAAGGAGTTGTAGAAAGTCGTGATCTATTTTTGTGGATGATGACATTGTATGATTCAGAAATGTTCTGCTGCTGACGTAAGAGAACGTCAGCTCCTAAATAAATCTTCGTCCGTTAAAAAAATCACATATAATTCTTCGTACTGATTCGTTGTGGAAAACCAAAATCCGAGTAAATCAAAATCTGTCTATCATAAAAATCTTTCCAATCTTCGTTCGTTAAAAAAGTCACATACAAATCTTCGTGTAAATTCGTATAGATTCGTTGTAGTAAAACAATCATTCGTTGTCGCAGATGATTTGAATCTGATGTCTCGGTTAATAATAATTTCACCCAAATTCCATGACGGAATTTGGGTGAAAAAGTTAATAATTCTGTAATCCCCCGATAAGCGCTTATACAAGATGCTTGATGAGGTTTTCTTTGTCGCCCTCAAGCATGTCGATGACCGGAATCTCAATCATGGTGTATGCTCCTGGCTGCTGCTTGAGTGATGCCCTTGCCACGTTCACGAGCACCTGAGCGGTGAGGGCAGGGTTGTTGATGCGCATATTGAACTCTAAAAGCTGGTTGTGAGTCGTTCCCGACACACCTTTGCGTACGAGATTCACGCCATGTCCCACATCATTGAGCGCATCTACACTGTCAACCTGCAGCACGTGCGTCTCGTCGTTCACGAAATAAGGGTCTGCCTTGATTTGAGCGGCAACAGTCTGGAAATCATATCCCGGTAGCAGTTCGATATAGACCATACGGCGGTGAATGCCAGTCCCGAGTGGAATAGTCACTGACAACGCGTCTTTCACGCCTTCTATTGCTTTCACTGCCACGGAGTGACCCATGGAACGGCCAGGACCGAAGTTCGTGTATGTCACGCCCTTGGGAGCCAGACTTTCCATCAGGGTGCGGACGATGGAGTCGCTGCCCGGATCCCATCCGGCGGAGATGATGCTGACTGCGTTGTTTGCCTTTGCCGCTGCGTCCAACGAACGGCGGAGGTCAACAATCTGAGTGTGGATGTCAAAAGAATCCACGGTGTTGATACCAAGAGCCAGACATTCTTTCGCATATTCCTCCACCTTCCGGGTCGGGGTGGCGAGGATTGCCACCTGCACGCCCTCAAGTTCTGAGATGTGCTTCACCACTTTATAGTCGGCTAGCTCTGCCGGCTTGTTCTCCGCGCCGTTTCTGCGTACGATTCCCACACACTCCATGTCACCCGACGACTGGATGGCCTGAAGGGTGTACTTTCCGATGTTGCCATATCCGATGATGGCCACTTTTGTCTTTGCCATAAACAAATTGATAAAATGATTAAATTTTTTGCAAAGTTACACTTTTCTTTTCAAAATCACGCAAAAAACGTTGGAAAAATTGCAAAACGTCAGAATTTTACTCATTTTTGAGTAATTCTGATAAATTTTGTAGGATGGCTTGAAGCGTTGAGTCTTTCAGTAGCACCTTCTTTTCGTGGTCGAGCAGATAAAGTGAGGGGGTGGCTTGAATGAAATAGACGGATTTCTCTGATATCTCACCTTGGGGGCTGTAGGCGTCAATCCAGTTGGCTGGCATATTGTATTGTTTCTGCCGCCACTCATCTGTGTTGTTGTCTGGATAGACCGCCAGCACTTTCACTTTCGCGCTTTGCAGCAGCGGCTCATGCATCAGTTGAGGCAAAATCCGCTCACAGTTCTCACAGTCGGGGTCGTGGAACACCAGAAGCAGATAATCGGCTGTCATGTCATGCATACGTCCCCCCTGACCGCTCCTTGTTGAATAGCTGAAATCTGCTGCCACTGTGCCGACCTGATTCTTGCTGACTTGGGCTAACCTGTATCGAGTCCGTTCCAGCATGGCGTCATCGCAGACTTTGCAATGAACGATGACATGGCTTAGCAGCGGGGCATAGACGAGGTCGTTGCGCAGCGGGGAGTTGGGGTTGAACAGATAATGCTCCATCAGGTGGTCGTAATGGTCTGCGCCCCATGCTGTAGCAAACGCCCGCCGCACAAAGTCTTCAGCAGCCTGGTCTTGCCTTGCGGGATCCACGTAACTCAGCATATACACGAAGTCGGAAAATCCTTGCTCTCCCACCTGGCAGTTCGTTTCAGTCGTGTCGTTGAAGTTGAAACGGTTCCAGTAATTGGCGAGCAGATAGTCCATACGGCTCTCAGGGCTCTGAAGTGAGTCTGGCACATCGGGATAAGGAAATTCCTGCGCACCGGCTGCGGCAGGAATCCATATCAGCATAAGCCATAACAATCGTCGAATCATAAGTTTTTATAACAGTCAGATATTAATGTATAGGAGAATCATAAGTTTTTAATGACAGTCAGATATTAATGTATATTATAGGCAATGATAGTACACCTCCACGAGCCACAGGCTCGTTAACTCCCATTCCGCAGGAATTTAACTCCAAATGCAATTTTAACTCCCATTCGCAGAATTAACTCCAATTATTTTGCTGCCATATAATTGATGATCGCCACGATATCGGAGATGTCTGTTTTTCCATCCTCGTTTACGTCGGAGTGCTCCTTGTAGAAGGTTTCGCCTGCCATCGTGTTGATGACAGCCACGACATCTGAGATATCAACGTTATAGTCTCTGTTCACGTCACCTTTCGGATAGGCCTTCAGAACCAGATAGGCATAGCTGGTCTTTCGTGTGCCTTTGTAGGGAACCACGCTGATTTCACCCCAGTAGTTGTATTTGTCGTCGGAATCTTTCAGCTTTTGGGTCACTGTCCATGAGAGGGATTTGGGATGATATACCTCTACAATCTTCGGAGTGCCGTCAACCCCCAGTTTCTTGTACATGGTGAACGTGATTTCCGGATTGTCTTCCCATACATAACCCTGAATGGAACTCAGGTCGAACGTGATAGTCTGGTCGGAATACACGGAAAGGATTGGCGGGTCGAGATCGGGAAGTGTGGGTGCGGAGAAGTTGATGTAGTTGTAGGCGCCACCAGTGGTGGTCAGACTGTGCGACCCTCTGTTGTAGCTGACATCCACATGGGTGCCTGAGCCGTTGCCGGTGTAAGGAATGCAATAAATCGATGCGGCACGGTTCATATAGATACCCTCGCCTGCGTAAATCGGACCTATCTGGTTGCTCTGCGCTTCATACACGCTGTTGACGTCCAGCAGGTCGATATTCAGCTTGCGGGCGGTCCAGACGGCATAGCACCCTTTGGTGCTTGCGTTCACCCACACTTTCTTGCATTTGATGGTGATGTTGCCGTCGGAATACAGGCCGGCGTTGGGGGCGTCTGCGTTCACGACGGTCTTGTCGCCCGTGATTTCGATGCCGTTGATATTTGCATAGATGGCATAGTTCTTGCTGCCTCCGGTCGCATTCACCGTCGCGTTGTTGATGGTGATGCCGTCGCACACGATGCCTGCCGTGGACGAATTGATGGTCAGCTCACAATTGCTCACACTCATTTTCTGGCAGACGATGGCGTGCCACAATCCGCTGGAACCAGTCTTGTTGACATAGATTTTACCGCCAGTCAGGTTCACGTTTTTCGCGCTTACTGCCTCCCAGTGGTCCTCGGTGAGATGGACTTCACCACCTTTCACGTTGAAATTATCAATATCCTGACTGTAACCTACTGTGGCGTTGAAATACACTTTGCTCTTCTCGCCCTGCACCGTCACAGAGTTAAGATGATGCTCAAAGTCTCTGTTATAGATATAGCCGCTCAGCGCATAGCCCGACGCGCTGTTGAACGTGGCGACGCTGTTGATGACGGAGATGTCACTGCCGTTCTCTGCTATCACCGCCTGGGTCCATGAGGCATCAGAGTTGGAGCCGTTATACCGGGCGCTGAACGTGGCAGTGGTGTTCTGGATGCTCAGCACGCCCTTACGGATACACACACCGAAGTGCTTGCCGGTAATCAAGGTGTGTCCCTCTCCCGAAAGATAGAGGTTGCGCACATCCACTGCCGCCGTCTTGTCCCAGTCCTGATCCACGGTGAGCGTGCATCCGAAATCCACTTTGATGGCGATAGTACGGTCCGGACCTCCATAAATCTCCCGCAGATAGAGGTCCTGGTTGACATAGAGCGAAACGTCTCCCACGAGCTTGACACGTGTGTTCGTGATACTGCTCGCATAGACTGTCCCTTTGATTTCCTGATAATCGGCATCCGAAGCCGCCATCAGGGGCAGATGGACGAACAAAAAAGCCACAATAAGGGCTGTCAAGGCAAACTGCCATCTCTTCATAGTGTTTGTAACTGTTTTCATATTGATTGGGTTTTAGTGTTTTTTTATCTTTTTTTGTTGATTGAACATCCGAA
>JAEEGL012307686.1_pt1 | contig 24462 bp, 24 predicted proteins | sample 9134231 | NCBI WGS metagenome assembly JAEEGL01 (sample SAMN16246548, study PRJNA631951) | gut metagenome | biome: gut microbiome; feature: rumen; material: fiber-attached | host: Bos | place: Iran: Karaj | collected 2018-10
AGGGGAGCGTCAGAGTCTCCCGTATTTCTTCAGGAGGTCCTCCAGAGCCTCGGCGAAGAGGTCGTTGTACTGCCTGCCGGTGTCGAACTTGATAAGACCCAGGAGCCTGTAGTGGTCCTTGTCGACGTTGATGCTGATGAGGCGCCGGTTCGCATTCTTTGAAACCTTCTTGGCAGGAACCTCCGGCTGGGGCAGGGGAGCGGGAGCCTCCGGCTGTGAGGGGGCTTCGGGCTGATGCGAGGGCTTGCTGCTGATGGCGTCGCTCAGCGGGCTTCCGGATCCAAGCGTCGCCTGGCGGAACTTTTCGAACTGGTCTACTTTCTTTGCCATATTGGTGGGTATCTATGTTTATATTTTTATATAAAAATAGCTATTCCTCGTCAAGGATGCGAAGCGCAAGTCGCTGAGCCACTTCAAGATACTGCTTCGTGGCCTTGCCGTCCGCATCATAGTCGAAGATGCTCGCGCCGAAGGAACCGGCCTGCGCGATCTTAGTAGCTTTGCTGATCACCGGCTCGATGAAGGCAGCGCCCAGCTCGTCCTTGATCTTGGTGACGTACATGTCGGAGAGCTTGTTCCGCTCGTACTTGGTGATGATGACGCCGGAGAGCTGGATGTTCTTGTTCAGCCGCTCGCTGGAGCGGACGTCCGCGTAGAGATTCGCGACCATGACCATGCCGGAGTACGAGAGTCCGTCCGGCGTGGAGACCATGACAAGGTGGTCCGAGGCGATCAGGGCGTTGTAGGTAATCAGGCCCAGGGCGGGGGGGCAGTCGATGATGATGAAGTCGTACTTGTCCTTCACCGGCTTGAGGAGGTCCACCAGGAGGTACTCGCGTCCGGTCAGCGTTGCCGTGTCGCGGTCGAAGTTCGAGAGCGACAGTTCGGAGGGAATCAGGTCGATGTTTTCGGAAACGTGCTCGATGCTGAAGTTGTTACGGTCGATGAAGGCGTCCCGGATGGTGAGCTTATGGTCCTCCGGCTGCAGGGGGCTGACCATCGAGGTCAGGTTGGCCTGGGAGTCCAGGTCGACGAAGAGGACCTTCTTGCCCATCTTGGCCCAGGCCTGGCCGATGGCCACCGAGGTGGTGGTCTTTCCGACGCCTCCTTTGTTGTTCGCGAAGCAAACTGTGTAACCCATATTCTTGTCTATCAATTGTTCATGCAAATTTATATAAAAATATATTTATATCAAAATAGAAAGATAGAAAATTGTGCCGATAGGGGAGCGATGCATTTTGGCGAGAAATGGAATTCCTGTATTTATAATGTAAGACCTTCGGAATGAGACCTTGTAACTCATTGACAATCAAGGTTGAAAAAACACTCCATTTTAAGTTAATGCGAGAAATGGAATACTATATGACGTATTAAAGAGAGGAAAAGAATACTCTATTCGTCAGGAAAGAAAGTGAATAACGGAGGACAGTCCTCTTGTATTTTGCGAGGAAAAGAATACGTTTTTCAAGCAGAGTCGGGATTATTGTTCTGGTAAATTCGATGGTGACGTGCGCTGCCCCTTTTGGTGCGGATTCTTCTCGCGGGGGAGTCCGGCGTTTGGGTCTGTGGGCGGTTTACGATTTCATCTTCTCCTTTTTGATTCTGTCTTATCTGTTTTCGACATTACGTATTAATGTCTTAAGGGAAGCAGATCTGTTCGGTGCAACTGCTTGAATTTGGTCGTTTTGCCCCGGGTCGCCCCGGTTGAAAAGCCGAGTCCTGGAATACGTGGGTGCGAGTTGTGGAAGAACAGGACAGGGACGTTAATGCGGGGTCTGTAATCCGCTGATCATTTTAGCGAGTTTTGGAATGTCTGCCGCCCTTCCACAGCTCCGGCGGTCGGTTTCATTTCCTTTCGTCTTTGTTTTTATTCTATATTGATATGACGTATTAATGTCTTAACGGTTGTATTTGCTGTTTTTGTTATGTTTTGATTTTCAGTTTGTTACAGATGTTCATTTGTTTTCTTTTGCGAGGTATGTATTACTGAAACGCGAGGTGCGGAATTCGTGATTTCCTTGATAAGACGAGGTTTGTAATCAGAGCGTCCGATTCTGCGAGTTTTGGAATAATAGGCCGGGATCTCGGTCAATTATGGCGCTCTTTTCCTTGTTGTGGGATGTCATTGGTTGTTCGTTTGTTCGGCGGCTGCGTCCGTTCGGGTCGCCGGTAGGGTGGGGTAGAGTTCTTCCCCAGACCATGTTGGGATCTGACGTCTTCGCCTCCTGCCCGCCAGGTTGGCCGGATTCCTTACAAGGTGCTGTGCCTGAACGCAGTAGTCGGTGTTTTTGAAGCTCAGAGTTCTATATTTGCGAGTTTTGTAATACTCTTATTGCGAATTTCGTCATTATTGTTCTCGCATTTTCGGTTCAACGTTTGTTGTTTTTGCGAGAATCTTCGTATATTTGCTCGTCATAATATTTTGGCGGGGATTAAAACGTTCGTAAAAATGAATCCAGAGGACAGCAAGGGTGAAGTGATCTCGAAGGAGGTCGTCGAGTCGTACATCTTTACAACCGTGCGGCATGACTTCGGAATCTATTCCGAGCGTCTGCTGCTCCGGCTGGTGGAGCTGGCCCAGCGTGAGATCCGGGGCTTGGACTTCAAGGGCGGCACCTCGATTGGGAAAGTCGAGATAGGGGAGCTCGGGGACGCCGAGGTGGTCATCCCCGTCAAGGACATCCTCTCCGGCGACGACGACAAGAACTACACGAAGGCGAAGGCTGCCATCCGCAACCTGATGGGGCGTTTCCTGGAGTACGAGGACGAACAGAAGTACAAGGCTACCCAGATCCTCAACGAGGTCGACATGGACAAGGTCGCCGGCAAGATGGTGATCCGCGTGAACCGAAACATCTGGAAGGCTATGCTGGATTTCAGCAAGGGATTCCGGAAATACGAGCTCGAGACCGCCGTAAAGCTGCACGGGAAGTATTCGCTGCGCATATACAAGCTTGTCAGCAAGCAGACGGAGCCGATCACATACTCGATCGAGGACCTCAGGAAGATGTGGGGGCTTACCGAGAAGTACAAGAAGGTGGACGATTTCGTGAAGAACACGATCGTCGCCGCCAAGGAGGAGCTGGACCGGGTGAGCCCGTACTCCTTCGACTTCGTGCTTAACCGGGCGAAGTCCGCCGAGGTCAACAAGGGGCGGAAGGGCCGTCCGGCCATCACATCCGTCACGTTCTTCCCGGTCAGGAAGGCGGCGAACGACTCCGCGGACTCCCTGCGCAAGCGGGTCGATCCCTCGATGCTGCTGGACAGGGATGTATACGATCTCCTCAGGCACAAGTTCGAGTTCGACTACCAGGGGATCAAGGCGAACATCACGCTGTTCGACCTGGCCCAGCGGGAGTGCGACCTCTTCGAGTTCCTCCAGGGGATCGCGCCTTCCGCCCTGAGGGCTTCGAATATCCAGGGTTATGTCGTCAACGCCGTCCGGAAGCATCTCAAGGAGAAGTTCGGCATCGTCATCGAGGGAAACATCGTGCTGCGCGACCCTTCCACGGTCGTTCCCAACCAGGACAAGCGCTCCTCGATGAAGGAACCGGCCTCCCTGAAGGACATTTTGGGAGGGTAGGGGAGCGTCCGGCTCCGAATACTCGATTCTCCGGGCCTTTCGGTCCGGTTTTTTCGTTTGTGAAAAATTTCGGCGCCGACCGCCAGGTAGGTTCAGCCGACGATTTGGTCGTTTTTGAGGTTGTTTGTTTGCATTACCAACAAATTTATTATATTTTTGTTGGTAGAATGAAAGAGAACACCATAGAACTGGACATCCTCAAGGACCTGACGGAGAAGGGGAGGGGACGGATATTCTTCGCCCAGGAGTACTATGACCGCTGGCCGGACAGCACAGTCCGGTTCTGCCTGGCATCGCTGGCTGCTGACGGACAGATCGCACGCCTGGCGCGAGGGGTGTTCTGCTATCCAAAGCTCTCGGAATACGGCATGAAGATGGAGCTTCCCACGGCGGACGAGATCGCGCAGGCCGTGGCGGAGAAGTCAAAGGTCAGGATCGTTCCGTGCGGGGACCAGGCAGCATATCTCGTCGGCCTGACCGGGTTTCAGTTCACTACTTCGACCTACCTCACGGACGGCGCCCCCAGGAGGATCAACCTGAGCAACGGACGCGCCATCGTGTTCCAGCATACTTCCGAGATGCGGATCTTCGCCTTCACGAACCGGAAGATGCAGCTGCTGTCGAACGGGATACGCGCGCTGGGGAGGAAGAACGTCGGCACCCTCGACAAGGAGCCCATCAAGTATCACCTCGGGACTGTCAGACCGGAGGATTTCTACAGGGACCTCCCGCTGTGCCCCGAATGGGTGCGGGACCTGCTGCTCTCGCTGAGGGCCGGCTGACGGGTCAGAAGCCCGGCACGTAGTCGAATTCGTACGCAGCCGGTGCGGTCTTCGTCACGGGCTCTCTCCGTCCGCTCACGAACGTCATGCCAAGGTCCTCCACGAAAGCGCGGAATTCATCGTCCGACATAGCGCCGTCAGGGATGTCGGTGCTCTTGGGCTCCCAGCGGAAGATCAGCCAGAAGTACCGTCCGGACGGGGCGGCTCCGGAATCGTCGACCCCGCCCTCGTGGAAAGGCGCGAAGCACAGACCGATGTGATACCTCTCCTTGAATTCCTTCAGCGCAGCTGCATCCGAAGCGTCCAGGATGTGGGAGAGCCGCGTACGGCACCACCTGCTCATGCAGACGAACACCTTCCGTCCCTCGGGCCCGAACCGGCAGTCCCAGCCGCCGTATTCGGTCTTGTCAAGATCCAGGCTGAATCCGGAGACGCCCTCGAACCGGGAGATCGTCCACGTGTACAGATACATGCGCCCCGTCTCCGGCAGGAAGTCGCACAGCTTCCGGAAGCGGGCGTCCAGACGCTGCCAGACACGCGAGTGCGCGCCCTTGACCATCCTGAGGTAAGCAAGGCGTCCCGCGACGACCGCCTCCATCTTCGGGTATCTGCCCGGCCGGGCCTTACCGTCCCGCAGATAATACGAGAGGAACTTCGCATATGCGTCGGAGCGGCCGTGCCTCTCCCAGATGTAAAGGAGGTTGTCGAGGTCCCTGACGAATCCCCTGGGAACGTTCGCCTTGGCGTTGACGGTCAGCCCGGTCACCTCCTGGCGTCTTGCGCTCCCGAGCAGCCGCGTCTTTGCCTCATTCAGGGAGAACCCCTGCGACGCCACGATCCGGCGGAACTCCCTGAGGAACTCGCCGTCCGGGGAGTAGACGTTGTGCTGGCTGCTGAACGTGATGTCGTCCGCATATCTGGAATAGTTGACCCCGAACCGCCTGGCCAGGCCGGCCAGCTTCCTGTCCAGGTCCCGGCAGACGATGTTCGAGAGGGCGGGGGAGGAGGGCGCTCCCTGAGGCAGGACGCTCCGTCCGGTTTTCTTCCAGTTCACGTCGACCTCGTTCCATTCCTTCTCGTGCGCGTCGACCCGCGGGTCGTCCAGCGTGTATAGTTCGGTGCAGCACAGCCCCGCCAGGACGGACGCGACATCGGAAGGGAACCCGAACGGCGGGGCCTGCAGCGCCTTCCACACCCGCACCTGCGAAATGCTGGGGAAGAAGTCCTCGAGGTCGGCGTTGAATACGTAGTTCATCCCGGCGTGGACGCGGGCGTTGTCGACCACGGAACGCCCGGGCGTGAACCCGTTGACGGAGGGCGGGGCGTCATAGTACGCCTGGAAGATCCGGTTGGCCGCCCGCTGGAACGACTTCAGCATCCCGCACGGCATCGTGATCGTCCGGTATCCGCCGCGTTTCTTCGGAATGCAGGTGGTCCTGTAGTGCCGACGGTTCTTCCTCGTGTCCGAGAAATGCCGCAGCTGGCCAAGGGTGAACGGGTAAGCCCCGGACCCGTACTCCATCTCCTTCACCATGTTCATCACATGGAGAAGCTCGCGCGTGCATTTTACCTTCGAGCAGTTCGACCTTATCAAGTCATTCCTGATCATCCTCAGTTCCTCCGTATAGAAAGCATAAAGACGGCAGCATACCGGGACTGTGTTCTTCGTATCGGTTCCCTGTCAGGGGAACGGCATTGACGGCTATGAAGAGACGTCAATGCGCCCAGGATGCACAGCAACCGCGGTGCATATCGGCGGCAACCTTGAGGACCCGGAGGTCCGACTGGGTTGCCGAGAGTAACGCGAAGACGTTATCGTCCGGATGGACCGGACATCCGTCAAACATGACGGACGGCTTTCAAAATCCCGTCCCGGTATGCCAATGACCGCCTGCTTCCCGCCGGAGCGACCCGGAACGGGATGCGGATACAAAGATATGACGGTTGCACGAAAAGGAAGTTCGCGGGAGGGAAAAGACGCCGGATTACAAGAAAAGACGCACGGGAGCGCGCTGCAAAAGCGGAAAAACCGCAAATCAGGCATCACGCGGGGGCGAAGATAGATTTCGCGGGAGGCAGCGTATCTTTGCACCAAAACCAAATGAGCCATGATACCAGGTCCTCCTGAACAATTGGTCTGCCCGCATTGCGGGGGCCTCAAGCACATCCAGTCCATCATCTCCGGCAACACGTTCTGCGGTACGGTATGGTCGGATTCCAAGCAGGAATACCCGATGCTCCCTTCGCCGTCCCCTGTCCAGAGATGCCCGAACTGCGACAGCTTCTTCTTCTACGATGATTCGTCCCCGCACCAACTCGAGGAGCCGATGAGCGCGCTGTCCTGGGATGACTGGACCGACTGGGACAACGGAGGATCCGACGACGGGAAGAAAGACACCGGGCCCCAGGAAGAGGCCCGGAAAAACGGATTCGGCGAACTGTCCTTCGAGGAGACCGACGCGGCTTTCTCCCTGCTGTATGACTCGGCTGACGAAAAGAGGCAGGCCACGCTCCTCGCCCTGTGGCTGTTCTCCTACAACGACCGTTTCGGCGGCAGGAGGCAAGAGCCCATCGAGGTCAGCTCGGGCGGCACGAAGATAACGTTCCGCATCGAAGGCAGGATACCGAAGCATCTTGGAGATTGTCCGGACAATACGAAGCAACGGTTCCGCTTCGTCGCCGGAGAGCTCTGCAGGCGGTTCCCCCACAACAGGCTCCTTGTCTCGGAACTCCTCCGCGAGACGGGAGACTTCGAGGGAAGCATCGAGGTTGCCGGAGAGTTCCTGACGGCCATCAACCCGGACAACCCCCACCAGGGGGAGATCGCCCGGCAGATCATCGCACACGCCAGGGCCGGCGACCGCGCGGTCTTTGCCCTGGTCTTCCGGAACGAATGACCTCTGCCAGCCACGAACGATGAACACCCGCCCGGAAATCCGGACGGGTGTCGCTTTTACGGCCGACAGGCCTCAGCCCCGGGAGGTTGCCGGACCCACCGATCAACGCTCCAGGAGACCCGTGGAGATGGAGTCGGCGCACTGTACGAGAGAGCACAGGGGCGTCTTCGCGCGTGCGACCGTCAGGGACTCCTTCTGTTCCGGGCTCTGGAACGCCAAGTCCCAGGCCGTCATGTGCCAGCGGATCGCGAGAATCTCCTCGTCGGTCATTTCGAGCCCCCACTTCAGGAGCATGATGACGGACTTCTCCCCGTGTCCGAGCGGCATGGACGAATAGTCGACCTGGTAGCCGGGCACCTTTTCCCAGTAGCCGGCATCGTTCTTCTGCGACACGATAGCCGGCCTGTAGATGTCCGCCTTGCAGGTGTCGTGGAGCAGCGTCGCGATGATCACGCTTTCGACGGGAAGCTGGGCCTCCAGCTCCGGACGCACTCCGACCACCCGCTCCCGCAGGGACATGGCGGCGTCACAGACGTTCAGGGAATGCTCCAGGAGCCCGCCCTTCCTATTGAGATGGAAACGGGTCGATGCCGGAGCCTCGAAGAAACCGGCCTCCTCGAGCCTTGAGAGCACGGAGTCCATCCCCCTCCGGCCGGTCGAGAGGAGAAGCGAGGTAAATCTTTCTTTCATTATAGAGGTGCATTTGTTCTTCATCACTTCAGTTCGTTGGTTCACGCCGCAAAGGTATAGCTTCCGGGCGAACTGTTTCTTCGTCACGTGCCAAAACGAAAAGGATCTGCCGTTCGGGCATTCACGGCCGGTGCCGTCCGCCTTGTCCACCCCGGCCATACGCGGACGGAAACGGACGAGCGGGAAGGCGAACCACCGATTCGCACAAGGAATATAGTTTTGCAGCGTCTTCCCGGATGAAGACTTTCGGAAAGATGAAAAACAAATCGGCGAAGATACGTTTCGCCAATATGCGCGACCTTTGCACCAGAAACGAAGAACGACAGGAAAGAAATCAGGGAAATACACAAGGCGAAAATACAGTTCGCAAAACGGGCCTACTTTTGCCAACGGAACCAAAACACTGAGACCATGACACGCTACTCGATCATCCAGAAACCCGGCGCCCTCGGAAGGAAAGGGGCCGAAAACGGAGTCCTCCTCCTCTGCAACAGGGACGGTTCCTTCTTCATCCAAGGTGAGCGGATCCACGGCGAAACGCTGACCGTCGACGTGCAGTGCCCTACCGGGAAGGATGCATACCCCACCTATGCGGCGGCGGAGAAGGCACTCCGGATGAAGTCCAGGAACGGCCGGAGGACGAAACGGATCTACAAATGCCGGGAATGCGGCTGCTATCACTTCACGACCAACGACGGCAGCATGAGGAAGGCGCGCCCGTATCAGCGCGGGAAGGAGAAGGAGGCCGCCCGCAGGCAGACCAGCGCATACCCGTCCCGTCCGGACCTCGTGACGGCGGACGGATTCTCGATGAAAAGGTTCCGGAACTACCTCAGCAGAATGAGGGCAGCCATCTAACACGTTTAACATGAAGAACAAGCACAAGAAAAGAACGCAGGCGGTGATGCGGTATCGCATCGAGTTGATCCGCCGACTGGAGACGAACACCGCCGCATCGGCGGGAGGAAGAGCGTACAGCGAACCTTCCCGGACGTCATCCGGGCCGGGAAGGCCGATGATCTTCCGCAGCGAGATGGATTACATCTCCCGCTGCATCCTGGACTGCCCGAACATCGAGACGGGAGGGCAGCTGTTCGGGTACTGGGCCGAGGACGGGACCCCGGTGGTCCTCTTCGCAATCGGACCCGGCGCCAATGCCAACCACAAGCCGACGTTCTTCAACCAGGACGTCAACTACCTCCTCACGGTGGGGACGGAGCTCAGAAACCGTTTCGGTCTGATGCACATCGGCGAATGGCACTCGCACCATCAGCTCGGACTGGCCCGCCCCAGCGGGCACGACGTCGATACGATGGTATCCACCATCCGGGAGAAACGCCTCTCCCGGTTCCTCCTCTGCATCGGCAATTGCAACGGCCGGTCCTCCACCCTGAACCCGTTCATGTGCGACGACAGGGCGTGCGAGGCGACGTCCTGGAACATCGTACCGCAGGAGAGCCCCGTCAGGAAGCCGGTATACGACTACATGGGGAGCATCCTCAACGATCCGCAGACGCGGGAGCCCTCCTACATGAACGGGGCCATGCGTACAGACCGCCGTCCGATGTACGCCCCTGGGTACTGGATGAACGGGAAGGGAAGCGGACAGCTGCTGAACCGGATGATGCAGCACGTGAAGCGCCGCCATTCAGGGGCGGCCGAGGTCTCCGTCAAGCTCGACGAAGGCGGGCGGGTCCATATCGCCAGCGTCGACTACGGGCGCTGCGGCCGCTGGGAGGAGGACATCCTCTTCCCCGAGGGATTCCCGCGCCGGGCACCCGTCTGCAAGGCCTCGAGCAGCGCCGGGACGGCTGTCTACCCGGGTCCCTGGGGAGAGGGGAGCGACCTCTACGGGATGTTCGTCGACTATTATGACTCCATCATCAGAAACTACTAAGACTATGGAAAGAGAACGCTATCAAGCCGAATTGGCGGTGCTGTCCCGCCGCCTGCCCGCCAACGCGTACCGGTTCAGGAACATCGGGACGTGCAGCGAGGACATCCTCATGGCCGCAAGGACCAACAGCGGGAACGTCTACACCCTGCGGATCGAACTGGGCCAGTTCCCGACCTCGGTCCCCAAGGCCTTCGTCACCAGGATGCTGAAGGACAAGAGCGGGAACGACCTCTCGGGCATCAGCGGGGCCATGCACACCCTCCAGAGCGAGAACGGGCAGACCCGCATCTGCCACTACGGGTCGAGCTCCTGGACTCCGAACGTGTCCATCTACAAGATCTACGTGAAATGCCGCCTGTGGCTTGAGATGTACGAGGCACATCTCAGGACGGGGCATCCCATCGAATACTACCTCAACCATCAATCCTAAAAGCATGTCTGATTTGACAACGAAAGACGACATCCTGAAACTGTTCGAAGACTACAGGAAGGAGAACGGCCTCCCGGCCGACGCCGAACTGGAACTGGTCTTCGACCCCGAAACTGGCGACTTCAGACCGGCCCTTAAGGGCACGATTGAAGGCGAATGCATCACATGCCCGTGCGAGAAGTTCTAACGGCACTTTTCCCAACCAACAACAACCCACTGTTACTTATCCGAAACGACAACGATTATGACAACGGAACAACTTAACGGCCTTGCCGAAGACGTGCGCAACCAGGGGTACAACCCCTCCGCTTCCATGAAGGACCTGGTCTATGACCCCGTGTCCGGTGAATTCAAACAAATCCGCAAGGGTTCCACCGCCGACGAAGGCGAGGTGGTGACCGAGATGACGAGGAAGGGCTTCGCCGCGGCGGAGCCCCACCTCATCGCCTGCCTCCGCGAGGACGAGGTCCGCCAGGCGGAGGAACTGCTGCATGAACGGGACGAGGTGCCCGCTTATGTGTTCCGTCGCGACGACGACGTGATCCATATCCGCCTGAATCCCGAGGAGGAGGTCTTCTCGACGGGATTCTTCACCTCCGATCCCCGGCGCCTGGAGCAAGACCCGGTCGCTTTTCACTCGCCGGACACGGTTATCCTGGTGGAGAACGGCGAAGCCAAGGTCTTCCTGCAGGACGGCGGATGGAAGGAGGCGGAACTGATGCTCATCCCTTCCGCGGAGAACATGTTCTCCCGTTCCAAGGGCATCCTCGAAGTGGGCGTCCTCCGCGACAAGCGGGTGATGATCGTCGGCCTGGGCAGCTTCGGTTCCCAGATCGCCATCGAGCTGGCGAAGGCGGGGGTCGGCAGCTTCGCCCTGATGGACTTCGACCGCGTGGAGCTCCACAACCTGTCCCGCCACACTGCGACCGTGAACGACCTCGGCCGCCTGAAGACAAACGTCATCGAGGAGGCCATCCTCGGCAAGAACCCCTATGCCAAGGTGGATAAGTTCCCCGTGGACATCAACGCGGACCTGCCGCTCCTCTACGAGGAGGTGGGCAGGGCCGACCTCGTCATCTGCGCCACGGACAACAACACCAGCCGATTCAACCTCTCCAAGGCCTTGGTCGAGAAGGGGAAGGTCGGTATCTTCGGCCGCGCCATCACCCGAGCCGAAGGCGGGGACGTGTTCCGCTACCGTCCGGGAGGCCCCTGCTACTGCTGCCTCGTGGGAGAGGGCGACCTGCAGGAGGAGGAAATCACCGACGTCGCCTCCGCCCGCAGGGACGGGCGCATCGCGGCGTACGTCTCCCCGGAGGACGCCGAGGCCATGGTACAGGTAGGCCTGTCGTCCGACATCGAACCGATCTGCAACATGATGGTCAAGCTGGCCCTCGTGGAGCTGTCCCGCGGACGGGAGTCCGGCATCTCGTCGCTCGACGGCGAGCTCGTCTGGGACTACTACATGTGGGCGAACCGAAGGGAGCGCCACTACGGTAACTGGAAGCCGATGCCTTCGGCCGGAGGGATGCCGACCATCCTCCGCTGGTACGGCGCCCGGATCGAGAAGGAGGAGGGATGCCCGATCTGCGGCAAGACAATCATCCTGGACGATTCCGTGGAAGACGCCGGGGCTGACTACACCGGCCTGTCGCTGTAGCAGTCCGGCGAAAATAGCGTTCGCCAGGGCGCGTTACCTTTGTATCGGAAACAAGAAGCATATGGCATACATCTACAACGAAAAGACGGGAGAGTTCATCAACACCTCCGAACAGAAGCCCAAGAGCACGCCCAGCCCATCCACGAGGCCGGCCACGACATCGAGGCCTGCATCGACCACGCCGTCCAGTTCGGGCAGCAGTGATGGGTCCTTCCTCGGGGGATGCCTGGGCGCGATCGGGACAATCATCCTCTACGCCCTTCCGTATATCATCATCGCAGGTCTGGTCTCGCTTTGTTCATAACCATGCAGTTTGATTACAGCAGATTCACCGAACGCGCCCGGGCGGCTATCACCCAGGCCCACCACCTGACCGACTCCTGCCAGTACGAGACGGTCGAACCGGAGGTCATGATGGTCTCCATCATCCAGAACGGCCGGGACATGGTCATCTATCTGCTCCAACAGATGGGCGTTGACCATGCCTCGCTCTTCCAGGCGGTGGGGGAGAGCCTCTCTTCCATCCCACACGCGGTGGAAGAGAACCACCCTCTCTCCCCGACGCTGGAGCGGATCCTCGAAAGGTCGGTCCGGGTAGCGGAAGAGTACGGCAGCGGCGTGGTCGCGCTGGAGCATATCTTCAGCGCCTTCATGCATGTGCCCAACAGGGTGCGGTCGATCATGTCGGAATACGGGATCGACGAACGGAAGGTGAAGGCCGCCGTCCTGTCGTTCAGGAACGGGAACATCAGCAGGGAGGAGCATGCCGACAGGGGCGGGGCCGGGACAAGGCACCTGGCCAAGTACGCGAGGGACCTCACCGTCCTCGCGGAAGAGGGGAAGATCGAACCCGTCATCGGGCGGGACGACGAGATCCGCCGGATCCTCCAGATCCTGTCACGGAAGACGAAGAACAACCCCATCCTGGTCGGCCCTCCGGGAACAGGCAAGACCGCCATCGTCGAGGGCCTCGCATGCCGTCTCGTGCGGGGGGATGTCCCCCAGGAGCTGGCGGGGCTCAAGCTGTATTCCCTCGACATCTCCGCCCTCCTCGCCGGCACCAGCCAGCACGGTCAGTTCGAAGAGCGGATGAAGCAGGTGGTGGAAGAGGCGAAGTCCGACCCCAACGCGGTCCTCTTCGTCGACGAGATCCATCTCCTGATCGGCGCCGGAGGCTCCATGAACGCGGCCAACATCCTCAAGCCGGAACTGGCCCGGGGGGAGCTCAAGATGATCGGGGCCACCACCCTGGACGAGTACGCCAAGTACATCGAGACGGACAAGGCCTTCGAGCGGCGGTTCCAGAGGGTCGCCGTGGACGAGCCGGACACGGCTGAGGCGCTGGCCATCCTCCGCGGCGTCAAGCAGCGGTTCGAGTCGTTCCATAGGATCAAGATCCTGGACGAGGCGATCGTGGCCGCCGTAAACCTCTCCCAGCGCTACATCTCCGACCGGTACCTTCCGGACAAGGCGATCGACCTGATCGACGAGGCCGCAGCGTGCATGCGGATCGAACGTTCCTCGGTCCCGGCGGAGCTGGACGACCTCTCCAGGCTCATCCGCTGCAAGGAGATAGAGAGGGAATCGCTCCGCCAGGACGGGAGGGGCGCCGACACCTCGGGACTTGACACGGAGATAGCCAACCTGCGCGAGAAGGAGAACGAGCTCAACGCCCGCTGGAACAACGAACGCCAGCGGATGGAGACCCTGCAGCGGAAGAAGAACGAGCTGGCCGCCCTGGAGACGAATTTCGAGCAGGCCGAACTCGCCGGCCGGTACGAGGACGCCGTCAGCCTGCGCTTGCAGATGGACGCCCTGTCATCCTCGATCGATGAACTGGTGGAAGAGATGTCCGCCGGAGACGGCACCCTGCTCAAACCGGCGCTGGACGAGGACGACATCCGCCAGGTCATCACGCTGTGGACCGGCATCCCCGTGCAGAAACTCGGGGAGGACGAGACCGAGAAGCTCAGGCATCTCGACGGGATACTGAAGCAGTCGGTCATCGGCCAGGACGAGGCCGTCGCCTCCCTGTCGATGGTCATCCGCAGAAACAGGATGGGGTTCGGTGATCCGGGCAAGCCGCTCGGCTCGTTCCTCTTCCTCGGGACGACCGGCGTCGGCAAGACGGAGCTGGCCAAGACGCTGGCGGATTACCTTTTCAACAACAGCGAGATGATGGTGCGCATCGACATGAGCGAGTACCAGCAGGAGTTCAGCGTCTCGAGGCTGTTCGGTGCCCCTCCGGGTTACGTAGGGTACGACCAGGGCGGGCAGCTGACCGAGGCGGTCCGTAGGAAGCCGTACAGCGTGATTCTCCTCGACGAGATAGAGAAGGCCCATCCGAAGGTCTTCGAGACGCTCCTTCAGGTCCTGGATGACGGGCGGATGACGGACGGACACGGCAGGGTGGTCGACTTCAAGAACACGATCATCATCATGACGTCGAACCTGGGCGCTGCGGCGCTGAGCCGGACGCTCTCGGAGAACGACCTCTCACAGGAATCCCTCGAGCGGGCGAAGTCCCAGGTCGTGACGGCCCTGAAGGAGAAGGTGGCGCCGGAGTTCATCAACCGCATCGACGACATCATCCTGTTCCGCCCCCTCGGCTTCGACAATATCCTCAGGATAACGGCCCTCCAGCTGGAGAGGCTGAGGAGGAAGATGCTGTCCAGGGGGAACGACATACGGTTCGAGGAGTCCGCCGTCATCCTGACCGCCAGGAAAGGATACGCGCCCGAATACGGTGCGAGACCGATCCGGCGCACCATCAACGAACATATCGTCAACGGCATCACGATGAAGCTCCTCTCCGCAGAGCTGCGGGGGGACGCACCCATCAGGGTGTCGGCAGGAAGCGGGGAGTTCGTGTTCGAGAACGAACTCCCTCCGGAAGAAAGGTAGTCCGTCAGCTGATCGCGTCCGGAGCGTTCCACCGGAGCCACTCCAGTTCCTTGGAGACGGACGCGTTCCTGCATCCCATGTCCCACGCTTTCTTGAGGCACGTATAGGCCATCCTGTATTCGCGCAGGCTCGAGTACGCCATCCCCATGTTGGACAACGCCATGGCGTCCGTAAACGGGCTCCCTTCCCGATACGGCAGCTGGGATGCGGCTTGATAAAGGCGGATCGCCTCCCGATAATCCTTGCTCTGGAAGGCCTCGTTCGCCTCCCTGAACGTCTCGGCCCTGGGATCGGAACCATGGACCTTCCTGGTCCACTTGGTCCGCAGCCCGATTTCAGGATAGGTCCGGTCATAGTATCCGATGACTCCGCCCGTCGCATTCTTCCGCTGCACGAATCCGCATTTCCTGGCGACCGCGGTCGCGGCTTTGTTCAGGGAGCTGATGTCAAGGATGATGGTGTTGATCGAATACCCGGTCAGATACTCCAGAAGCGCCTCGATGGCGTTCCAGGCATATCCCCGGTTCCGGTCGTCCGGGTGGATGGCCAGGTCGGCGCTCCACAGGACCTCGTCGTTCCCGGGTTCCCGGATGGCCTGGACCGTCACGAGTCCGACGGGATTAAGGAGGCTGTCCTCTATGATGCAGTGGAACCCATGCCCGCTCTCGTTCTCGGCAACCAGCGTTTCGAAGAAGGAGTCCGCATCCGAGACGTGCTGCCCTTTGAAGAGGAAATGCTGCCTGATGTCCTGGAACCGGAAAAGGGACGGGACGAAATTCCGGTCCATCCATGTGTCGGAGACGCGCCTGAGGGCGACATTCTGGTACTGGAGTCTTTCTGCTGCCATTGTCTGATTGATATATTGTCACAAATGTACGAAACATCGGCAACGTTCACAAACAGAATTCATTCGGATCCGCACGGCCGCCTCTTGTCCGCCATGGGGTTTTTATCTATATTTGCGGAAACGAGCCATCAATAAAACAGAATCATTATGGGCATACTTGATTTCCTGAAGAAGAAATCCTCTCCCGCCAAGGACATCAGCAAGGATGAGCTTGAGAAACAGATACGGGCGCTGGACAAACTCTCGCAGATATTCCGCAACTCCCCGTTCCTGAAGGCCCAGGGCGCGGGTCGGAGCGAAAAGATGGCGGGTATTCTCGTCTCGTACAAGTGTATCTTCGCATATTTCTACGGGACCGTGTACGATTATGGCGACCCGCTTCAGTTTATCGGAAGCAACGAAGATGTTCGCTTCCTCCTCACGACGCAGGGCCTTGAGCAGCCCGCCACCCGCGGCAATATCCTGAGCGCCCTTCCTGCGAACTGGCAGGACACGTTGAAGGCGGTCAACGCCCTGCGTATCGCGGAGCCCGCGGAATTCGACGCCATTCAGAACGAGATCGACGGAATCGGGAGAAGCATCTCCATCTTCTCCCGAAAATAGTCATTACCGACGTATTACACGGATGATGCGTCCCCGCGAAAACGGGGGCTCGGGTTTCTATCTGCCTAGCGCGCGAATGAGCTGGAGCAGGTTTCCGTTCACTCCCATCGCACGGAATTCATCGTCCCGGCGGCCGTTCGTCTCCCGGACGGACTCCGCGGCCTTGCCGCTCAACACGGACGCCAGGTCAAAAAGGAACGCCGATTCCGGGGAGAGGTTCTCCAGCGCACCCCGGTCCCTGTTGGTGGGGAACTCGAAGAAGGCGGACCTGTCGGAAGAAAGCATGAAGCACAGGAGGCACACGCTTCCGTACATGGAGACGATGCTCTTCAGTATCCCCGCTTCCTTCCGGGCACCCTGCAACGACTCCCGGAGGCTCTTCCCGTTCGAAACGAACACGACCAGGGGAGGAGGGCAGTCCTGGTGATGGAACATCCAGTCCTGGACCAAGGAGGCAGACCGCCGGAAGGCTTCCGCCGGCTCCGCCTTCCCTTGGGGCTCTTTCTCAACCACCCACTCGGTCTTTCGCCCATCGCGAGGCAGGCGCCTGATCATCTCGCGATACAGGCTCTTGCAGTCGACAAAGGATTCGCCCCAGCCGGGAGCCCATGCCGCCCCGATGTCCTCCGACAGCGAGAGCATGGCGAATTCGTATGACTCGGAGACGTCATCCGAAGAGATGCAGGAATCCAGCAGTCCGTTGATTGCGTCGTTGACGGCCGTCCTCGCCGCATGGGCCGCGGAGGCCTGGAAACGCCCCTGCAGGCTCAGGTTCTCCGACATCGAGTCCGTCTGGTCCAGGATGAAGACGATCGCCTGTTTCTTCTCCGTCGACAATCCCTCGCCCCTGTCCAACTCCTCCGCGTTAAGGAAGAGCGACGTGGGGACGAATCCCTTTACGAGGACCTCGGACAGAAGCAGGTCATCCCGCTGCTCCGCCGCCTTTCTTACGTCGATGTCAAGTGAACGGATTCCATCAAGGGTCGAGAGGAAGGGGACATTCTGGGTTTTTGCATCCAAGGCGTCGGTCGGGGATATCACCGTATCGTCGTCCCTGAACACGTCGAGGGAAATCTCCAGCACGACGGGGTTGGTGATCGTACCCGCCTGCAAGGCCTGATCGAGGCAGACCGGGGCGTCGAAGAAGGAGAGATGGACCAGGTCGCCTAGCCCTTTCTTTTTCATCCTGGCGCGTGAGATCCTGTCGCCGCACGACTTCTTGGGGTCGATTTCCTTCTCCTTGAGAAGATCGAGGCTCAGCAGACCGTATTTCTTGATGGAGGCCCAGTTCTCCCTGTCCGTTATGTGATACAGACGGTCTACGCCTTTATCCCTCAACGCCTGAAGGACATCCTCCGCATCATATCTTTTCATACATACAAGGATTTCGTGTATTCGATGTAGACCTCCCGGAAGACCTTGTCATGATTGTCCAGCGACAGCGAACCGATGATCGAAAGGTACGCATCCGTGCAGACACCGACTACCCAGGTTACGATCGTGTTGTCTTCCGGATCCTCCTGTTCGAACCTGATGACATCCTTCGCGTAGTCCGCTATCGTCCGGGCGTCCTCCGGCAAGGAATCCAAACCGAGAAGGTGCGTCCGGGCAAGACCGGCGGAATACTCCAGCAGCGCGTTCATATAATGATCGGCGTGCTCCATCCGCTGCATCTTGAAGACGGACATGTAATAATTGGCGCGGGACAGGATGATACCGGACTCCGGGCGTCTCGTTCCGAACCTGTCACGGAGATCGTCTTCCACATGGCTGATCGAGTGAAGGGTTGATTCCCGGAGCTCCCTCCAATTCCCCTTGTGTTCGAGGTAGTATTCCTCGCTCACCTCCTCCAGCCCGCCGTCCATCGGGACATAGATGCCGTCGTCGACCTTGAGTACGGTGAGGCCGTTGACCACGAGAACCTCGCCTACGATATCGTAGGTGGGGTAGAAACCGTGTTTCTCCCATTCCCCCCGGTTGGCCGGAATCCCTTCCACGGTGGTCCCCGAGTACTGAATGCACTGGCCGGGATGTATGACTTTTGCGTATCTCATGCGGAAAGATGGCTGGCAATGCACAAATATACGACATAGTTTTGTGGAATAGAAGACAATCCGCGGGAAAGCGAGGACAACGAAACATCTTTTCGTTCAATGGGATGGGTTTCCGACGGCTTTCTTTCTACGATGTTTTTGATTATCTTTGTAAGACCTCATCATTATAGCACCTCAATACATGGATCTTTACAGGGCCAGCATACATTATCTCGCTGATTCCTACGAGATATACGAAGGCGGGAAACGGCTTGATGCCGGTGTCTGCAATGTCGACATTCGTGGTATCGCCAAACAGACTGAGATCAAGTTTGTCCTTACCGGAGCGGAATCGTTCCCACTGGCGAGTGTTTTCAATCTCCCCTTCTCCTCCCCGGAAGCGGAACTGCTGCCGGACAGGATTCAATACTTCAAGATGTTCGCTCCCGACGGGAACGAGCCTATGCTGTGCAATATCTTCCTCAAGGGGGAGGATATCGATTACATCCGCTTCGCCGTCATGGGGATGAACGGGTTCAAACTTTTCGAATTCAAGGGAAGGCTGCTGGAGAACGACAGTGTCGAAGACATCTCATTGAAGGTGAAGTCCGCTGAAACGATCATTTCGGAGTTAAGGCGGATGGGGTCGCTCACCCCGCAAGGGCTGCTCGACTGGGGAGTGGATCTCTACAACGCGAACAGCGATGTCGAGACACCGGAGAACATAAGGGCCATCATCGAGGCGTTCAAGATGTTCGTGGAAGCTTACAAGTTGGAGATGGACCGGATGGCCGACGAAAAAGAGGAACTTTATGATGACGAGAATGATGAGGAAGAGGGTGAAGACAATAGTTTCTCTTTTGCCCTGCCGGTCATCCTGAAGTTCATCGCCCTCTGTAACTATAAACTCAATAACCTGACCCAGGCGGGTAAGGTCGCCGAACGCGGCCTGGAGGAACTGGAGAAGGCCCTGGACTATTCCCGCCTCACGTTCGACCCGAACAGTCTCGGGAAGAACACCCTGGAAGAAATCATCGGTCTGGTCAAGGAGGCGGGACATTATGAAGCCTATGACGAAGATGACGAGTCTTTCGATGAAACAGAGATGGACCTCGATTACGCCGAGGGGATGCTTCTCTTCATGGAGGATGACGACAGCAGGGCAGAGGAGATATCCGCCGACAACTTCAGGTCACTTCTCAAGCGGATAAACTTTAGCGGAGATGTACTTTGGCAGGCCTTGAAGGGGAGCGATTCGACAACCAACCTCTTCCAGATTCTTGACACCACCCGCAACACCCTCTACTACTGCTGGGAGAAGCTCGGATTTGGTCATCATTCCGATTTCTGGAAGGAAGGGGATTCGATGATGTCATACATGTTCATAGAACTTGGCCCCAGGAAGTATGTCCAGAATCTCCTGAGCTTCTACACACATTCGTCGCCTTTCCGTTCGATAGACAGAAAGGACATCATCAGGCGGGGAATCGTCGCGTTCTGCAAGGAGACACTGACGCTTTTGTAGTTATTACGTGAACATGCAAGCGACACGGAAGGGCATAAACTCGATAGGAGGTCCGGACAACCTTTTGTTGGTCGGCACAAGGCTTCCGCTGCATTTCACGGCCGACCAGATCTCCGTCCAGGATTTCGGCGGATCCTTCGGAAAACCTGAAAAGACCCGCACATCCCTCATCATCGAAGAAAACCGGGACGGGTGTCCGGGATATAAAGTCGAGGCGGGGGAGGGTTATGTCGTATCCGTTGTCAATGACGCGTCCGGCATGGTCCAGATAGGCCCCCTTCCGATGATGATCGAGGACATATCGAAGGACTGCATCTCGCTGCAGGGGTTCCAGTGTACGAAAGAGTCCTTCTACGGTTCAACCGAGGTCGACAATTCCTATATCGGACTAAGCGTTTTTTATGACAACTCCTTGCCCAAAAGATGTGTTCTTTCACGGAATGAAACCCAGAAGAACTACATGTACTATACAGAAGACAAGAACACCCACGCCAAAGAGATGACGGATCTAGGATCAATAAAAGCAGCCGTAGAGTCCTGTAGCAGCCTGTTTGAAGCCGGACCGGATGCCCTGGTCCCCGCTCTGGAGACGCTGAGTGAAAGGCTGGATGCGTACGGCCCGTTCAGTGCGGTGCGGGCGCTGAACGAGAAGACGCTTCTGGCCGAATGCCTCATCATGAACATCATCCTGGATGTCACGGTCCTGGACAAGGTCACGTCCGCAGAGCTCGCGCTGTACTGCCTCAACGAAAGTCTGCGCGACGAGGAGCACAAGCTCCATGACGACAACGTGGCCGCATACCTGGATCTTTTCAACCTGATGTTCCATGGGGCGGATTACCTGAATCCCTTGCTGGAGGCGTCGATTCACAAAGGCGATGTCCCGGCTGACAGCATCGATGAACTCGAGACGGAGCGCATCTCGGAAACCGTGATTGACGAGATTGCATTCATGTGTGCGCATAAGGTCAATCCGTATGTCAGGAATGACCGGTTCGACGTCTTCGAGCCCATGGAACTCAATTACTTCAACCGGGTATTCCTTCGAGGAGGCGGCCAGGAATGGTACAGGAACAAGGGTATCAAGTCGCTGCTGGAGTTCCTCGCGTCAGAGGTGGAGAGGAAATATTCTGCATAGTTAATGAGATGAAACCAGGCAGCACTTTGAAGAAGGGCGGGCAGGAAGGCCCGTCGCAGACAACTCCCGTTGCCAATCCCTGGCTCCAGGAGCCGACGGAGATGGAAATCCTCGACGGAATGGAGGTCTTCACCGTCAAGACCCCCATGGAGTGCCCCTATGACTTCAGCGACCGGCCGGAGGTCGTCCAGCTGGCCCTCCAGTTCAACTGGGCATACAACCAGGGGGGAGACGTGGACCGTGCCTTCCAGGCGCTGTACAACCATGTGATAACGCATACCGGAGTAGTCTTGCGGGAACTGTCTCCGGAGGACTGTTTCTGCGTGGGGATGGCGTTTGCAACCATCGCCCTTGAGACCGAGAGCGTCGACGGAAAGCGAACGCTCAATTCAGTCGCTTCAGAGAATTCTTATTACTGCCTGATGAAGTGCCTCAGGGGTACCGACGACAAGATTGTGATACCGACCTTGTTCTCGCTGCTTTACGGCCCCGAGGACCTTCTGGGAGACGCACTGACCAATTGTCATCGACGCCAGTTCGAGGACGCCCCGTCGCACGGTGCCTTCCTCGGGAAATGGTATGATTTCGATTCGCCTGAATTCCGAAAGAGCGCCATAAGCTACCGCCTGGCGATGTGCAAGGTCCTCATGGACCAGGTCTATGACTGGGACACGGGACACTATACCATTGATTCAATCGGAAGAGCGCACGCCTGCTGGCCATTCCCGGAACAGCTGACGCAGTTCTACGACGAATTCGTCGAGTCCCCGTACATCGCCATGAACTACGCGGTCCCGGGGAACAAGTATCTGGACGGGGTCTTCGAAGAGTGCGAGAGAATCCTGTCGATGTATTGACGGATGCTTGGGACGACCCTCATACGGATGTGGCGCGTCCGGGAGAGCACATCCCGCTCTTCCGAGGCCAACCTGAAGGCGATCGCCGACGGGGCCGATTTCTGTTTCTGTTTCCGCGGGTTGACTGTCATGCGCAGGTACTATGGCCATGAGAACGAGACCCTGGCCTCCTATGGGGAGTTTCCCGACCATTCCGCCGATACCGTCATAACAAGGAACGGGGACAACGTCCTGGTTCATTTCAACATGCTGGGGCATCTCCGTTCGTGCGGATACATCGACACGGACAAGATGATTTCCGGAAAGTTCAAGTACAAAACCGACAGCGGAGCCGAAATCCTTGAACTGTTCCCGAGCCTGAAGACCGGCAACGTGTCGACTTTCTCAATCACTAAAACAGGCGGGGAGATTATTGCATGCATGATTTTCAACCCAGACGGACTGGACGGGGACTATTATAATGTTTTTGTCTTTTCGTCCCCAGAATAGTTATTTACGAACCATCCTAATTCATGTCATTATGGGATCCTTCGATTTTTTGAAACCCTCCCGGAGCAAGCCGACGGCCGAATTCAAGCCCTTCACATTCTATTCCGACAGGCATCAGCGCTATGAGAACGGCCAGCCCGTTTACGGTCTGCAGCAGTGCGGGAGGACATTCACCGTCGAAAAGAACGTAAACGGATGCGACGGTTATATCATCGAGCCAGGGGTTGGTTACATCGTGCGGGCGATCAATGATGACACAGGCCGTGAGCAGTTCGCCCCGAAACCGATGAAGATAGTCAGCCAATCATCCGAGAAGGTGGAGATGAGGGGATACATGACTAAGGCGAGGACTCCTTTCGGATATGTCGACTTCGACGTATCGGACTATGGGTTTGTCGTATACTACAAGGACGGACGCATCGACAAGTGCGTCTTCCACATGTATGACCGCAACGTATACATCGAATACATGGGGTCAGAAGAGAAGCCAGGGTTGTCGACGAAAACCGACAAGTATTCCGAGATAATTGGCAAGGCCACCTTCAATCCGTTCAATATCACAAACGACCCCAAACTAGTCCCCGTCAATAAGTTCCCAGACATGACACCCGTATTCAAGAGGGAGATTGAAGAGACGTTCAATCTGCTCAAGGATGGCAGTTTTGAGCCTCGTGTATGGGGTGATATGCTCGGCGGATACACCTACTCATTGCTTGAGTCTTACTACAAGAGCGCAGGCTACATCCCGAAAGTCATGGTGGATGAGATAATTGCCCAGGTCTTCAAGGCCTTGAGGATGTCGAAATACGCGTCCCGTTTCGCTGGCGTGACCCTGATTGATTTCAAGGATAAGATGTATCACGACCTGACGACCAAGTAACGTCAAGGATTTCGGTGAACTTGTCTCCCTGCTCTCAGCTACGGATTTCGACGAACTGATAGCAGGGAGATTTCTTCAGCACGTCACACAGTTCGTCCTCCCTTCCGGCGTCAAGAAGCGAGAATACTCTGCAAATGTTGTCCGCCAGGGTCATCGTTGTATCGTACGCGCTTTCTTGGAGCCGCTTCGTGGAATTGTCGACAATGACCTTGAAATGCTTCCCCTTGACTATCTCCCAGAACTCCTCCTCGCTCAGGCGGCAGATCTGGTAGCTCTTTTCCGCGCACTGTATCGAACAGCAATAGACGGAGCGGCCCGGGACCTTCAGATACAGGCCCGATAGATCCTCGAAACAGAAACTCCTTGACGGGGAGTCGTTCACGCGGAATGAATGCCGGTCGGGACATCCGATCCGGGAGAACCAGACGGATTCGGCTGCGGCGAAGAGGGGAGTGTCCATCGAACCTGCGCGTTGAGTGTCGTTCATCATAATAATCAAGAAGAGAAGGCAGCGGGCACATTCATCCCCTGCTTTTCCCAACGACAAAGGTACGGCGTCTTGGCGAAAACAATCTTCGCGATACCTCTACAGGAAACTCTTGAAGAAGGATTCCAGGCAGAAGAGTACCGATTTAATCCCGGTCGGATAGTTCACGATGTCCTTGTTGACGATCAGAGCGTTCTTGTATTCCCTCAACAGTTCTTCGTCAAGCAGCTCTCCTTTCAACCGCTCCGCCTCGGCATCTTTGAATACCGGGAGGTTGGGAAGATACCTTTCCTCGAATTTCTTGGCCGAAACCACGCTGGAGTTGGCGTCCGCCTTCCTCTGTTCCGCTTTCGTGCCATGCATCACCCTGTTCCTGTTCTTAATCAACTGGTCAAGGATGTACAGCAGCCCGGTATCCTTCTGCCTCAGATACTGCAGGTAGATGGAAGCCTGCTTCTCGAATTGCGAGATACCGTCACTCTTCTTCTTGGAGAAGTCCACATGCTCGTCCTGGACGTACAGCATGCTGTTCATCGGGTCGGGGTGGATATTCTTGACGGTCTCGACCGCCATCTCATCCTGAGTCTTCATCGACATGGAGAGCATTTCATTTTCGTCCTCCTTCAGATTCAGGATGTATTTAGAGAGAATCTCGAAGACTTGAATCAAGGAGATATATGCATACTGGAACTGCTCGTCCGTAGTGGCCACGTCGGCGAGATTGAATGCCATCTGGACTTGGAAGCCACATTCGTCAAAC
>JAEEGL014578720.1_pt1 | contig 24462 bp, 18 predicted proteins | sample 9134231 | NCBI WGS metagenome assembly JAEEGL01 (sample SAMN16246548, study PRJNA631951) | gut metagenome | biome: gut microbiome; feature: rumen; material: fiber-attached | host: Bos | place: Iran: Karaj | collected 2018-10
AAGGTCTCCTATTGCAAGAGCTATGGGAAAGGCCACTGCTATCTGTTCCGGGAAGAACAGGCTACAAAGAACCAGCTCGCCTGTTCCGCCGCCTCCCGGTATACCACTCATGGCCACCGAAGAAAACACTGCCACAACTATAGCAAGCACTGCTCTTCCGGTTCCGAAGGGAAGACCGAACATTCCGAAAAGGAAAGCCACCTTAATTATCGCACTCATCGCACTTCCATCCATATGCATGGTTGCTCCCATCGGAAGAACAATATCACTGACTTCTTTGGAAATACCGGTTTCTTCTGCGACCTCCATATTTGTAGGAATCGTTGCCACAGAAGAACAGGTTCCGAAGGATACTGCCGCAGGTCTTAGTATATGCGAAAGCATCACTTTGACTGCTCCTTTACCTCCACCGAAACGGGCATATATCGGGAAGAAAATGATCATATAAACTATGCTTACCAGATAATATGTTCCTATTGCTCTTGCATAATTCGAAACAAAATCACTTCCGTGTGATGCAACGAGGCTGGCAAAAAATCCGAAAAAGCCTATCGGCGCATAATAGGTAATGATCTTAACGGTCTTCATTATGCAGTTTGTTATATCAGCAAGAAGCGCCGCGGTTTTTGTTTCAGCGCCTCCTGCCATCTGAATTCCAAATCCGAAGAGTATCGCTGCGATTATGAGAGGAAGGATGGCTCTGCGGCTTAAGAGCTCGGCAAAATCCGGCTTGGTGAAAAAGTTTACGATAAGATCCGCCACACCCAAAACCTCGGGTTCCCCTGCCTCATATTCAGGCTGCATCGTAAACACCGGAAATATACTTACTACCACATACATTATTATGCTTGCAATTGCAGCAGTACATAGAAAAGTTATCAGTGTAACGGAAAGAAGCTTTCCGGCCCTCTTAATTCCCGGCATGTTTGCTATTGCGGAAGCGATCGAACAAAATACCATCGGTACCACTATACAGAACATCAGATTTATAAATACCGTTCCGAGCGGTTCAAGAGCCGAAGCCCCCGGCCAGATGATACCTACTATACATCCTGCCACTATTCCGGTAAGCATTGTTAACAGAAACCAATAATTCTTTAAAAACTGTTTCATGTTTTTTCCTCCTCAATAAACGCATATTATTGTCTGAAATCATATTATTACAAATCCATAGCATTATATACCAATTTTATGCTATAATTTGTGCAAATAGTGCTTCTTATGATCAGTATCGATAAATCATAGGTTTTTATCGTACTTCCTTTATCAGGAGGAAACCAAATGGCCATAGAAAATATATCACCTAAAGGATATCTTTTTGAAGATTTTCGTATGTTTCATAACAGCGATCTTCTTGGTGTACAAACCGGTCTTCATTTTCATACATTCTATAAAGTAACAATCGTCAAACAGGGAACCGGGATTTACATGATCGACGGACGTTCATACGATATTCTGCCCGGAGACATAATTCTTGTTGGAATGAATGTTCCACATCAGCCATTTTTTTCAAAGGGAGAACTGTATGACCGTTACACCTTATACATATCAGAAAGCATGATTAATAATTTCGATTCGCCGGAATTTGATCTTTCCTCTATTTTTTATGATCCTTCAAAACAGATCCTGAGACTTGCTCCGGTTTATTTTGACAAAATAAACGACCTGATGAACGAAACCGAAACCGAGCTTAATTCTCCTTCCTTCGGATCATCACTCCTTTCAAAGCTTAATGTGTACCGTATTCTGATTAATCTTGGACGCTTAAGTAAAACGACCAATACAGGATTGGCCGTAAGACACAACGAAAACGATAAAATGCTTCCGCTGTTAAGATATATAAATATGCATATCGCCGAAGACCTGAGTATCGAAGAGCTTTCCGGTAAGTTCTTTTTAAGCAGGTATCATCTGATGAGACTGTTTAAAGCCTCTTTCGGTTTTACGATTCATGAATATATCACCGAAAGGCGTCTTATCAATGCGCGTGATAAAATATTAAGCGGTAATAGACCTGCAGATGCATGTTACAGCTGCGGTTTCGGAAGCTATTCTGCTTTTGCCAGGGCCTATCGCGATAAATACGGTATTTCTCCGGGCAAAACCACAAAAATAAACCGGCCCGAAGCAGGCATTCAGGAATTCTTTCCCGAATAATACTGTACCGGACCGGTCTTTTGTATTCATTTATTTTTTCCTGCCCATAAAAGCATCCATCACATTCAAACTCTTTGCGGTTTTCATGAGTTCATCCCTGTTTTCCTTCAGATAATCCTTCAAACCGCTAAGCTCTTCCGGCGAAAATCCCTTATTTACGGTAAGTTTACACTCCGGAATTATCGCTTCCGCTTCTCTTTTTCCGTCTGAAAAGGATACATAAGCACATGGTTTATTATCCTTTGTGATGATCGGTGATACTGACATCTTCAGCTCATCACTGTTATTCATAACCGTTTCCTACCGCATGGTAAGTAATTCATATTCCCTGGTGCCAAGTCCGACTTTTTCCGCCTGTTCCAATGTTTCCTTCCAGCGGATATTCGGATTGCTGTCAAAAAATACATCATTGTAGGACTTCCATCCCGGCGAATTCAGATTGTCCGAAAGCTGGCTGTTTGGCATTGCAGCCGATTTCTGGGCCATATCTGCAGCTGCAGTATCAAGCGCAACAGGATCGAAGGAAGCAAACATTCCAAGATCCGGCAGAATGGGAGCATCATTTTCGGAATGACAATCGCAGTTCGGAGAAATGTCGCTTGCGATCGCGATATGGAAGTGAGGCTTTCCTTTGCACACAGCATAGGCATATTCCGCCATTTTGCGTCCCAGAATTTCATTGGCATTGTCATTAACATTGTGAATGGCATCAAAGGCACAGGCTCCGATACATCTTCCGCAGCCCTTGCAAAGCTCGGGATCAATAAAAGCTTTTCCGTTCTCATATTTTATTGCATCAGATCCGCATTCTCTTGAACACCTGTGACAATTCCTGCAAAGCTCCTGCTCCACTACCGGCTTTCCGAAGTTATGCTGATGCATCTTTCCGGCTCTGCTGGCACAGCCCATACCGATATTTTTTATCGCCCCGCCGAAGCCGGTCGCCTCATGTCCCTTAAAGTGGGAAAGAGAAATTATGACATCGGCATCCGTAACCGCTCTGCCGATATAAGCTTCATCGATAAGCTCACACTCGGGAACCTGAACTGCAACATCATCGGTACCCTTAAGTCCGTCCCCTATGATTATCTGACAGCCCGTAGTCACGGTATTAAAGCCGTTAAGATTGGCGCAGTCAAGATGATCCAGGGCATTTTTCCTGAATCCCGGATACAAGGTATTGCTGTCGGTAAGGAAGGGTCTTCCTCCTTTTTCCTTTACCATGTCAGCTACAGCCTTTGCATAATTCGGTCTTAAAAAGGCGAGATTACCGAGTTCTCCGAAATGCATCTTGATAGCTACAAACCTGCCTTCAAGCTCCATATCATTAAAGCCTGCCATTCTCATAAGATTCTGAAGCTTCTGGGTAAGCGGGACCTGAGTCCTGAAATCAGTGAAATAAACCTTTGATTTTTCCATACAAAAATCTCCTTACTATAAAACACAAAAAAGGAACAGTTATGTCAAAAAAAATGCTGTTTATATAAAATACTCAACTGATCTACTGGAAATATACAACTTCTTCCACAGCCGGATCGGCAGTCTCCACCGAAGATGCCATAAGTACCGGTGCTTCCTGCCCATAATCCCTGTTAAAGGCGCTGCCGATCTTTGCAGTTACATTTACATAGGCTTTTTCTTTCAGTTTTTTTGCTCCCTCCCATTTACAGGGGAAACCAACAAACTGTATATCAGCCGCACAACAGGTCATCGCAAATCTTCCCGGAACAAATACATCATCCCTGCCCCTTTTCGGCTTATATACCATTCCCTTGAATTTCACGGTCTTACCGACATATGATTTCAGATTTTCAAAAGCATCGAGGTACCATATACCGAAATCATCATCTGCAATCTCAATCTCGTCGGCACTGAGATCATACGGCAGCTCCTGTTTTACATTGTTGTTTATGGAGCCGTCGGTCATTTCAAAGATTACCTGAGCCCTCCTGTTGATCGCCTTAACTGTTCTTTTGAAGGCAGGCAGATCATATTCATCCTTACATCTGTTGAAAACAACAAGATCAGCATAAGTAAACTGTCTGGTCATCATCTGCTTCATATTAGCCAGGTAATCATTATATGTCGAAGCATCCACGGTTGCGATTCCTTCAGCCATCAGCCAGTGTTCCGGAAAAGCTTCAAGAACCTTATCCGGATCCCAGGTACCATTATATTCTATGAGTACACGATCCGGTTTTACATCCATGTCAATATTGACAAAGGTATCATAGGTGACCTGTTCTTCGTCGTCAATATTTCTGACAACAAATTTATTATCACTTATCTCTTTATCATCAAGTTCTTCCATGCCCTCTTCGCAGATTATGTAAACCGTGGTCAGACCATCCTTAAACTGATTATCCTTCAGGGTTTCTTTTATAAACTTTGTCTTTCCGCTTTCAAGGAATCCTGTAAAAAGATAAACAGGAATTTCCTTTCTTTTTCCAAACATATAAACTCCTTTCAGATACCCCAGAGTTCTTTAACCCTATCCTCCTTAAGATCGGAACCGATGACACAAAGTCTTCCGGTGTAATCTGCGCCCGCTTCCCTGATCTCAACTTCTCCCGGAGTAAGATCAAATTCATGCCAGGTCGAACCGTCTTTGGCGGGAACTATTCCCTTCGCTCTGAGGATCATACCGAATTCCCGGCTTTCGGGATCTGCAAGCTTATTCAAAATTCTTTCAAGATCAGCCCTGTCAAATTTGAGCGGGGTTTCTGTACCCCAGCTCTGGAATACATCATCAGCATCATGTCCGTCTCCGTGATGATGGTGGTGATGACCGTGCTCATCGTGGTGGTGATGATGTCCCTCATGACCGTGTTCATCATGTTCGTGATCATGATGGTGGTCATGGTCTTCATGGTCATGATGATGTTCATGATCGTGATCTTCATGGTCATGGTCGTGGTTATGGTCGTGGTCATGGTCGTGATCTTCGTGGTCGTGGTGATGCTCATGGTCGTGATCTTCATGGTCATGGTCGTGGTCATGGTCGTGATGATGATGGTGATGTTCATGTTCATCCTCATCGGGAAGCTTCTTCATTTCCGCAATCAGCTCATCCACCAGAGTGTGACCCTTTTCCATCGCATCCAGTATCTGTCCGCCTCTGATATCATCCCAGGGAGTAGTGATAATTACGGCTTCTTTATTATGCTCTCGTAATAGTCCGTTCAGTGCAACAAGCTTCTCCTCGCTCATTCCCTGGGTACGGCTGATTATGATGGTTCCGGCACTCTCAATCTGATTATTGAAAAACTCGCCGAAATTCTTCATATACATCTTTGCCTTTGTGCCGTCCACAACCGCAACCAACGAATTAATTACAACGGCCTCCTCGTTTTCGTTTACTCTTTCCACAGCCTTTGCCACATCCGAAAGCTTACCGACTCCCGAGGGTTCTATGATAATCCTGTCAGGAGTATAGTCTTCAATAACCTTGGTAAGGGCTTCCTTAAAATCACCAACCAGTGAGCAGCAGATGCAGCCGGAATTCATTTCGGTAATATTAATACCGGCTTCTCTTAAGAATCCTCCGTCAATTCCGATCTCTCCAAATTCATTTTCGATCAAAACTACCTTCTGTCCCGCAAACGATTCTGCAATCAGTTTTTTTATCAATGTCGTTTTGCCGGCTCCTAAAAAACCTGAAATAATATCAATCTTAGTCATTTTTCAACCTCCTCATAAATAAGATCATCCAAAGAGTCCCAAAGCCTTAAGCAAAAGAGCAAAGAGCAATATGGGTGCTACGAATTTGATCATTACACAATACAAACCTTTTCTGATAAACTTCTCTCCGTTTTTTGTCACCTCATCCACTATTATCTGCGGTTTTAATATCCATCCGATAAGGATACATGTTCCAATCGATACGACAGGCATCAGAAGATTATTACTTATGTAATCAAAGATATCCAGTATCTGTGCAACAGCTCCGTTCGGAAGAGTAATTTCGAAATAAAATCTGTTGTAACCCAGACACACAACTATCCCGGCAACCAGTGCGATAACTCCTTCTATTAATACTGCCTTTTTTCTCTCCAAATGGAACTTATCCATAAAGCTTGAAACGACAGCCTCCAGGATCGAAACCGAACTGGTCACGGCTGCAAACAATACCATGGCAAAAAACAGACATCCTATTATAGGACCTATCGCGCCCATCTCAGAGAATATCTTCGGCAGTGATACAAATACAAGTCCGGGACCGGAAGCCTCCATTCCCTCCCTGCCCATGAAAACATATACGGCAGGTATGATCATGACAGCGGCAAGAAAAGCTATTCCGGTATCAAATATCTCTATTTCCCTGACTGATTTCACGAGATTTGTATCATCCGTCATATATGAACCGTAGGCGATCATAATACCCATTGCCACACTCAGGCTGTAGAAAAGCTGTCCCATCGCATCCATCAGTGTATTCACAAAGCTGCGAAAGGTGATCCTGCTTAAATCCGGAACTATAAGGATCTTTAATCCCTGCAGTCCGGTTCTTACAGTTCCGTCAGCATCGGTATAATTCAAAAAAAGTGAATACACCGAAATTATCACGATAAGGCCCACAAGCACAGGCATTATTATCTTCGAAAATTTTTCTATTCCCTTATCAACTCCTCCCAGCACAACCACCATGGTCAGGAACAGAAATACTATAGTCATTGAAATGGGTGAGGTGGTCTCAGTGATAAAGCCGGTGAAATAACCATCAGCTGCAGCTTCAGCTCCTCCTCCCGTGAGAAACGCGAGAAAGTATTTAAGAACCCATCCGCCTATAACACAGTAGTACGGCATTATCATCATGGGAACTATACAGGCTATAACGCCTATGAATCCGGATTTTTTATTCAGCTCTTTGTAGGCAGTCAACGGACTCTGTTTGGTTTTTCTTCCGATCGCTATCTCCGAAGTAAGAAGGGTAAATCCAAAGGTAAGAGCAAGTATAAGATAAATCACAATGAAAAGCCCGCCGCCGTCCCTTGCCGCCAGATACGGAAATCTCCAAATGTTCCCGAGGCCCACAGCACTTCCCGCTGCAGCCAGTACAAACCCCAATGAGCTTGTAAACGAATTTCTGTTATTCTCCATTATCATTCTCTCCCCTAAAAATGTTTACTCAGAACAATTGTTCGGTGTTCACTTAGAACACCGAACGAACGTTTGTTTCACAGCATCTGTTCCAAAACGGCGATCAGCTTTTTGAGCCTGTTAAGATAACTTCGTAACTCTTCCTTATCCTGAAGAACTTCATCATTACTTTCTACCATCTTCTCAAGCTCGGTCATATAGGTGTTGATCTTTTTCCTTTTGGAGGTTACCGAAGTCGTTTTTACGACCGTTTCCTCTGTCTCTTCCTCATCATCTTCTTCATCCTCGTACTCATCTTCTTCGTACTCGTCTTCCTCATCCTCATCTTCATCATCATCACCGCTTATAACTATTCCCGAATAATTATCATCAGATATATCTGCCCCTGCTTCTTCTGCTTCATCAGGTTCATTTATGGTATTATCTCCGGCATCTTCAGTATCGCTGCTGATGCCGCCATTATCATTCAGGAAGTTATTGATCTCCTCATTGATCTTCTTGCCGCTCAATACTCTGGCTGTAATTTCTTCAAAATTGATATCGTTTACGCCTTCTTCCTTATGTCCCTGCTTCTGGATCTCAAGCTTGACCTTCGTGATCTCCTCTCTGGCGTATTTGATCAGTGTATCATAAAGCTCATGCTGATCGGCCTCCGAAAGCATCGACGCCCTGGAAAGAACATTGTAATTGATTCCTTCGGTATTGGCCAGTTCCTGAAGTTCCGGGATGAGCCTCATAAGACATTCAAAACGATAAACCTTGGTAGGTGAAATTCCGAAATAGTCAGCAACGGCATCTCTCAGCTTTCCCTTGTAATCCTTATTCTTGGTCCGGATACTTTCATATTCATATATCGCCCTTGCCATATCCATCGGCTCACTCGGCCTGTTTCGGATATTGGATGAAATCAGCTTCTCCGTCTTCTCATCCTCATTCTGCGGCATAGGGAAAACCACGCCGGGAATCGTGGGGTCCTTTATCTTTCCTTCTTCAAACAGATTCTTCATTGCCCTGAATCTTCTGTGTCCGGTAAAGATCTCGTATCTGCCGTCCTCCTTCATGAACACGCCTATAGCCTGAAGATAACCGTCCTTTTCGATACCTTTCATCAGGGATTCGATTCCCTTCATATTAAATATCTTGTCATTAATCGGATTTTCATCTATCAGGTCAAAAGGGATATTCATTGTTCTCATGGATTCCTGAGCAGCCGCTTCACCCATTGCCGGCGCAGCTTCGGGACCGGCTGCATAATCCGGAGTCATATCTGTCTGTGTAGAAACATCTTCCTGCGGAGTCTCCTGCAAAGGCGGAACATACATTGTCCCGGAATTATCAGAGGAATAAGACATATTCAGCTGATCCTGTGAATACATATCTTCCGGAGCTTCATGAGATACCTGAGTATTGTCAGAGGCCGCAGCCTCGTCTGCAGCCGGAGCTTCATCTGAAACTTGCGGTGCCTTATATTCCGGAGCCGGTCCGGCATTCTGATATTGCGAAAACATATCTCCCGCGTTATCATACATCTCTTCTCCGATATTGGCATTCTCTACCGCATCCCGGTTATCCTTACCGTCTCTTCTCCTGAACAGCGAGTTTTTGATCATACCCATTCCTTTCACTTCCTTTATCATTTTTTATTTTAATTATGTTATGATGTCACGAATTGCTCCGTTGCTAAAGCAACTTACGCAATTCTAAAACACTCACAATCCGCGCTATTGCGCTACTTGCTCGTGTTTTGCGGGTCATAAAGTCATTAAAAGTCATGCTAGCATGCCTTTTAATGACCTTTTGACCCTAACATCATATTATAAACTATTTTTTAAAAAAAGTAACTATTAACACTTTCTCTCGTTCATATATTCAATTAATCCAAAAAGGACCTCCCTGTACCGCTCGGAAATATCCGTCTTATTTATTATTTCCACGGCTTTATCGGTATACTCCCTGCAAAGCCCCTCGGCATAATCCCGTGCTCCGCTTTCTTCAAGAAGTCTTCCTATAACTTCCGCTCCGCTGCTGTCACATTTTCCCTTCCCATAGATTGAATAAAACTCCTCCCTATTATAATAGGAAGCTTTAGCTTCAAAAAAAGAAGTCAGGACCGTCTTTTTTCCCTCCTCGATATCCGAAACGACGCTCTTTCCGGTCGTTTCAGAGGCACCGTAGATACCGAGAATATCATCTCTTATCTGAAATGCAATTCCAAGATTTTTTCCTGCCTCTTTAAAAGCCTTAAGCAGCTCTTCATCCGCTTTCCCAAGAATAAGGCCGAGCTCCAGAGGCCCGATGAGAGTATACCAGGAAGTCTTTAGTTCATACATTTTTATGATATCATCCATCGTATAGTCCGAAGCAGCTGCAAGCTCGATATCCTTTATCTCTCCTGCTATCGTCAGCTTAAAAACCCTGTGCAGACTTTCAATCGCCTTTGTCTTAAGTTCTCCGTCAAACCCTGTGATCAGGATCGCATCGGAAGCGGCGAGTATACCGAGATCACCCACACATATCGCCTTGGAAATACCGTCCTTATCGTTTCCGAGCGCCACATGCATGGAAGGTTTGTTTCGTCTCAGATCACTTTCGTCGATAATATCATCATGAATCAAAACCCCGCTCTGGAAAAGCTCATAAGAAAGGGAGGCTGTTACGATATCCTCATCTGTTTCCCTTCCGCATAAATTGTAACCCAGGATCACAAGAAAAGACCTAAGACGCTTCCCGCCTTCAGTATATGTCTTAAAGGCGTCCAAATAACACTTCATGAAATCATTATTGCTTATATCCTCAAACACCCGGTCAGCCGTATCATTTGAAAGTCTTTCATCTATCCTTCCGCGATATTCATCAAGCAGTTCCTTAAACAAAGCTGTCCCCGATCCCATAACTCCCCGTCTCCTTTCAATATAAGCCAAAAAATTTCTCTAAAATATATTGGAATTCCTTCTTTCTGCAAAAAAATTATCCAGCTTGTTTAACAATGATTCCTTATCGATAGTCTTTAAAAGATAATCCACCGGCTTTAAGTCGATCACCGACATAACACTTTCCCTGTCCCCGTGTCCGGTAAGGAACATTACCGGGATCTGTCCCGTATCAGCGTTATTCTTAAGCATCGAAAGAACCTGCGGTCCGTTTGCAATCGGCATTTCATAATCCAAAAGCACCAGATCCGCTTTATTTTTTGCAAGATAGCTTATAGCCTGAACACCGTTTGAAGCCATGCCCACATGATAGCTGCCCTTAAGCCACTCATAAACCGTCCTCATATAGGTGATGTCATCATCTACGATAAGTACGGTCTTCTTTCTCTTCTCCCCCGTGTTTTCATCAAGATAATCGCACACCTTTTTCGTAAGGGCATCTATATCGAGCGGTCGTTTGAACAAAGCAGTAACGGCCTGTTCGGGAATCGTCTTTTTTACCGTCTCATACTCCGATTCCTCTCCTATAAGTATCAGTCCGATCTCTCTGTCCTGAACAGCATCCTTAAGCAAAACCAGAGTCTCCGGTATTTTTTCAAGCTCCTCGCTCATAAAAAGTATCACCAGCTCCATGGAGTCCAGACACTTTCCCATCTCTTTCACATCCGCATGGGAAAAAACAGCACCAACACCAACACCCTGCAGCTTGGTAATAAGACTTTTGGCCAGAAAACTGTCCTTAACACTCATGATAACTACTTTTCCGGTTTCATTGTTGCCACCCATCATAATATCCTCCGAACTAAATTTCCGATTTCCTCCCACTCAAGCTCTGTCAAAAGCTTTTCTATCGTTCTGACATTTTTTTCATCCTCTTCATCAAGCCTGAAGCCTTTAAGATTTTCAAGCACTTCCTCCATAAGCTCAAAATCCATACCTGCTGCAATCTCACCTATGGTCTGGTAGGCATCATAAAGGGAATCCTTATCTATCTCAGGCTTATCATCCAAATCCCCGTCAAGCTTTGAAAGCTCACTGTCAAGACCTCGGTACATCGAAAGCAGCTCTTCTGTATTATCATCGATAAAGACGATATCCTCCCTCTTTCCGGCATCCTCCAGCTTTTCGGCAAGCTTCGAAAGCTCTGTCGCCCCGATTATCCTGGCTGAACTCTTAAGAGCATGCACCCTTATCGTATAGTCCGGGATATTCTTATCCTCATACAGGCTTTCTATCTCATCAGCCTTAGCCTGAGCAGTCTTATGAAATACATTTATGACCGACATATAGCCTTCCGCCGATCCGCAGTTTTTGATCCCGGCACTTACATCCACACTCTCAAGCTCCTTAAGCCACTCCGGAAGTTCCCTGCTGTCGGAAGGTGTCACGCCTGCTTCGGTAATGCCCACACTTTCCCAGAGTCTGCCATACTCCTTCCACACATCCTTCACATCGGCCTTTTCGTTTATTTTGTAGTCACTGTCTCCGTCTATAATGGCAACCATTACCTCGGCTATCTTCGGATCAAATACCGTGCCGCTGCAACGCACATATTCATTCCTGACATCTTCCTGACTCTTCGGTTTGGAATAAGTCCGTGTGCTTGTCATGGCATCATAGCAGTCAGCCACACAGACGATCCTCGCAGTCTCCGGGATCTCTTCACCCTTGAGGCCGTCCGGATATCCGGTGCCGTCGAACCTTTCATGATGCCACCTCGCACCCTCGCAAAGTCTGGGCATATCCTTTATCTCTTTTAAGATCTCATAGCCTTTAAGGGTATGTTCCTTAATCTCCAGGAATTCATCATCCGTAAGCCTGCTGTTTTTATGAATAATATCCTCATGTATTCCTATCTTTCCGATGTCATGCAAAAGCCCGATCTCATATATCTCAACCTGCTCCCTGTCCGACTTTCCAAGTCTTCTAGCAATCTCGGCTGCAAGAGCAGCTACTCTTCTTGAATGACCGTCGGTATAATGATCCTTGGTATCTACGGTCTTTGAAAGCACAAACATCATCTCTCGGGTAAGACGAATATTCGTTAAGGTCTGATGCTCCACTTCCTTTTCAATGAACTTCTGATAACGGTAAAGCGCGATTATCCTCTTCACCCTCTGAATCAGCACATCCGGCACAAAGGGTTTTCTTATATAATCCGAAGCCCCGCTCCTGAAACCGTTTTCCTCGGTATCATTATCGTTATCTCCGGTGAGCAGAAGAACCGGAATATCCGCAGTCATTTCATCCTTCTTAAGCTCCTGCATAACACCGAAGCCGCTCATATCCTTAAGATGCACATCAAGCAGGATGATATCCGGCATGTACTCCTTCGCCAAATTTAAGACATCCCTCCCGGACATGCAAATCCTGATATCATACAAGGGTTCCATGATATTTCTTATAAGCTCGCATGCAGCCTCATCGTCATCAACCGCAAGAACCTTAGCGCGTTCCGAAATGACGGTATTTTCCCCTGAAGTCTCCGACGCCGGAACCTTCTTTATCTTCTCATCAGGAAGAAGGACATACAGCAGTTTTTCAAGCTTTTCACCCTCAACCGGCTTTGAAACATAATCCGTAAAGCCCGCCTTAATGTATTGCTGACGGGCACCCGAAACCGCATTTGCGGTAAGCGCAATAGCCGGAGTATTTTGATTTTTTCCGGATTTGCGCATTTCCTGCAAAGTTTCGATTCCGTCCATCACAGGCATCATATGGTCGATAAACACCACATCGTACTCATTTCCCGAGGTAAGCATGAGCGCATCCTTGCCGGAAAGTGCGGTATCTATCCTGATCCTTGTTTCCTTGAGGAGACTCTGCATAACGGTAAGATTCATCTCCGTATCATCGACAACGAGTATTCTCGCCTCGGGAGCCTGAAAGAGCACATGATAGCTGTAATTTTCCTGCCTTACATTATCGGATCTCTTTACCGGATCACCGATCTCATCCCACTCCACTACCCCCTGAAGAACTGAAAAAGCAAACTGTGAACCCTTGCCGTATTCGCTGTTTACATCCAGGCTGCTTCCCATAAGCTCAAGAAGCTGCCTTGTGATCGTCATTCCCAGACCCGTACCCTCGATGGCATGATTCCTCTTTTCATCGATGCGCTCATAGGGAGAAAAGAGTCTTTCCATATCTTCTTTCATCATGCCGATTCCGGTATCGGAAATCACAAAGGAAAGCAGGATATGCTCATCATCCTTCTTTGTATATGAAATCTCCATCGAGACCGAACCGGCTTCGGTATATTTCACTGCATTCGAAAGCAGGTTCAGTGCACACTGTCTGATACGAATCTCATCACCTGACAGAATGTGCGGAATATGCGGGTCAACCATAACTTCAAACTTAAGGCCTTTTTTTGCCGCATTATCCCTGATCATATTAGCCAGATCGTTAATAAGTGAAGCCAGCTCGTACTGAACCGGGATGATCTCCATCTTACCCTCCTCCACCTTGGAAAGATCCAGGATATCATTGATGAGGGAAAGCAGCGTCCTGCCGGCAGACATGATATCGGCGGCATAGGATCTTATGGACTTTTCCTTTGTTTCCCTGAGGATCATCTCATCCATGCCCAGCACGGCATTTATCGGAGTCCTGATCTCATGGGACATATTTGCAAGGAATCTGCTCTTGGCCTCGTTCGCGCTGTCCGCGATCCTCTTCTGCTCCTGCAGCTCCTCCATATACCTTATATGTTCGGTATCGTCGATCAGAGCATAAAGTGTTCCGAAACATATACCGCTGTGCATAAGCTTATTTTCCTCGGGCTTATAAATACGACCCTTTTTTTCAAGATTTATGCCGTCCCTAATCGCACTGTCAATCTCATCCAAAACGGACTTCGGTGAAGATAAAAGCCCCGGATATATCTCACGGGCAGGTTCATTGAAATACTGCATCTCACCGTCATTATCAATAACCAGAATTGCCTCCGAAAGCCTGTCTATCATAAATTCCTTTGCGATATCTCCGGTACCGAAAAGGTCGAAGCCCAGAATTGCAAAGAGCATCAATATGGTGCCAACCATATTCCCTATAGACGAAATATCATACACATTGGTAATCGGAATAAGCTTAAAGGTCTGTATGATGAAGATCACGCTCTCGGTGATGATAGCAATAAAGACAACCAGCAGACGGCTTTTAGCCTTCCGGTTCTTCTCTCTTATAAGCGCAGTAAAAAGCCAGTAAAGTCCCAGGATGATATAACAGATCGAAAGCACAATAAAAACATGATGCATTATTCCGTTTCCGTGGGAAAATTTAGAAAATGTACCGTCGGCAGTAAATGTCCAGCCATCATAGAAAAGATCCGTACTCCTCAGAAAAATTACCGAGGCATAGATCGCAAGGTGCACTATCGCAAGGAATAACGAAATATATCTCGGAATTTTCACACGACAAAGAACGCCAATAAAAAGCAGAAGAGAAAAGGAGATCCATACTCTTCCGGCGTAACCGATCTGTAAAGCGGTAAGATATTCCCCCTCTGTTTTCGACATCATCTGGAACAGATAGCCGATATTGTTTATTATGGTTGCGACACAGTTAAAAAGCAGATATGAATGAAGCGGATTGTTCAGATTGGCAAAAACTATCCAGCTTTCCACGAACAGCACCGCTATGCTCGTTAATTGAACACCCAGTAAGATCAGGCGCAGGTCAGGCATATCAATTTCCTCAATTCGGCCTCACAGCCTTCATCTTCTTTTTGTTTTCGTACATATTAATGTCTGCCCTCTTGAACACATTGTCCACATTATGATCTATGCCGGGATCAAACAAAGACCAGCCTATCGCAGCTGAGACCTTCTCCCAGGGCTCCAGCTTATCATCCTGCTGCAGATCCTTCAATGTCTTGTCAAAGTCCGCCATCCTCTCATCAACATTATAAAAATCTTCATTTTCAAGCAGGACAACAAACTCATCGCCGCCTATCCTGAAAACCGGAGAATGCGAAAACACCTTACAGACAATGGTACAGATCCTGATTATGGACTGATTGCCTTTTTCATGGCCAAAGGTATCATTGATGCGCTTGAGGAAATTAAGATCCACCATAGCCACACCGAATTTTGTGAAATCCTCACTCTGAATACGCCATTCAACCTTCTTAACCTCTGCTTCATAAGCATGACGGTTCCTTATTCCGGTCAGAGAATCCCTTGTGGCCTGTTCGCTCATTTCCATAGCCTTCTGTCTGGCTGCCTGCGCATCATCCCTGGCCGAAAGCACCTTTACAAGATAATCCCTCATATCCTCGGAAAGCTTAACGATAGCTTTGGAAAGTGACTGGAGCTCATTTTCCGTTTTTATCTCCGGCATTTCCATTATGAGTGCATTAGGATCGGTCTGATTATGGCTGCGCTCTGCAAGGTCAACCACCTTTTTCTCTATTACCTGGATAGGATCAGTGATCGCCTTTCTGCTCCATACCAGAAAGACCACGGTAAACAGCACTCCGGCAAATAATATTATTCCGATCGCTCCGACAAGATGGGCTCTTATGGTCTTATGGATATCGTTTATCGATTTATCCACACAAAGCTCTGCAAAGAAATTTCCATGGGAATCATAGAGCGAAAGAATACCGGTATATTCACTGCCCCATCTTTCGGCCCACTCCTCAAAGAAGGTTATCTTCTCCTTTTTATCCATGGCGTTATAATACTTAGCCGCGGTGATCGCCGTATAATCAGTGCCTGTAAGACCTCCCAGCTGAACCTCATTTTCCGGAATATATTCCTTTTCATAGGAAGACATTCCCGCAATAACATTCATGATATTGTCCACGGGTTCGGTATTCTGCGGGATGATCACATAAAGATAATCTATACTGTAGGTATCCTTAATATTATCAAGAAATTCCTGTGTCTGATGATATTTCTCCGACTTTTTCCCGGATTTCAGGCACTCCTTCATATCCTCCACATCGATATTTGAGGCGGTATACAAAAGAAGATCCGTAAGATATGCTTCATAGCGCTGATACAGTGCACTCCTGTAGCCGATATAATTAAACACTGAAAGCAGCACGCAAAGAATCCCGATGAACATAATACATCTTACCATGATGCTGCCTTTTAATGTCTTTTTCTTCCCCATTCCAAACCCCTTTAACTTCTCCCCGACTTATCCTTACTTTGCCGCAGCTCCCAGATAGGCCTCTCTTACTTTCTCGTTTTCAAGCAGCTCCTTCCCGGTTCCTTCCATCGAAATTTTGCCGTTTTCCATTACATATGCCCTGTCGGCAATATGCAAGGCCATGTTGGCATTCTGCTCGATGAGCAGAACCGTGGTTCCGGCCTTATGTATCTGGTCTATGATCTCAAAAATCCCCTTTACCACTATCGGGGCAAGTCCGAGTGAAGGCTCATCCATCATAAGGAGCTTAGGTCTTCCCATAAGCGCACGACCGACAGCCAGCATCTGCTGCTCCCCTCCGGACAGCGTACCTCCGGCCTGCCATGAGCGTTCCTTAAGTCTGGGAAAATAACCGTAGACCCTTTCTATATCCTCTTCAAGATCGTCATTTCGAAGATAGGCTCCGACCTTAAGGTTTTCAAGAACCGTCAGATTCGGAAAAATACGCCTGCCTTCGGGAACCATCATAAGCCCCATCGATACGATCTGCGCGGAATTCTTTCCGGTTATGTCCTCTCCCTCAAAGATCACCTTGCCTTCCCTGGGGGTGATCAGACCTGAGATAGTACGCAGAGTTGAGCTTTTTCCGGCACCGTTTGCACCGATGAGGGTGACTATCTCTCCCTGCTTAACATCAAAGCTTATTCCCCTGACCGCTTCGATACCTCCGAAGCTTACCGAAAGATCCCTTATCTTTAATACTTCATCCATGTATCATTCATCCTCCGTAACGCCCAGATACGCCTCTATGACGCGCCGGTCATTCTGAACCTCTTCCGGTACCCCCTGAGCGATCTCGCTGCCGAAGTCTATGACATAAATGTAATCCGATATATTCATTACCAGATCCATATGGTGCTCGATCAGAAATACGGTAAGATCGTATTTCTTCCGGATTTCCTGAACAAAGGAAGCAAGCTCTAAGGTTTCCTGCGGATTCATGCCTGCGGCAGGCTCATCAAGCAGGAGGAGCTTTGGTTTTGTTGCAAGGGCTCTTGCGATCTCAAGCCTTCGCTGCAGACCATAGGGAAGGCTCGTAGCAATATCATCCTTATAAGCCTCAAGACCCTGTTCACAAAGGAGCTCCATCGTCTCGTCCCTCATACGCTTTTCCTCGGCAGCATTCCCTCTGAAGACAGCAGAGAACACATTCTGCTTTGCCCTCATATGCTTGGCTGTAAGTACATTTTCAAAAACCGTCATTGATTTCCACAGTCGTATATTCTGGAAGGTACGGGCTATCCCGAGCTTAGTGATATGATCCGGAGTGGGTGAAAGGATCGATTCATTTGCATATTTTCCGGCATTTTCGCCCTTGTAATTTTTTTCATCCTTTCCTGTCGGATGACTTCTTACCATGGGCTTGCCCATGAATTCTATAAGGCCGTTGGTAGGCCTGTAAACTCCGGTAATGCAGTTAAATGCCGTGGTCTTCCCCGCACCGTTCGGTCCTATGAGGGCTATTATCTTTCCTTCGGGCACATCCATCGAAAGATTATTGACCGAAACGACTCCGCCGAACTGCATTGTGATATTTTCTATGTGTAAAGCGATTTTTTCCGCTGCTTTTTCCATGATTTCCTTACTTTTCTTCCTTGTTTGCTTTTCCGGATCTGATCCTGTTAAAGAGTCCGCTTATGCTTATCTCATTGCTGCCCATGATACCGTGTGAAAAGAACAGCACGATGACCATGATAACAACCGAGAATACTACCATTCTGAAACCGTTTCTGAGAAGAGGCACCCTGAAGGAACCGATATACTGTTCACTGTCAAGGAACCGCAGCCACCATTCCGAACAGGCCACATACAAAAATGCCGCGATGACCGAACCCGAAACCGAACCAATGCCCCCGATAACCACTATGAGCAATATCTCATAGGTCATCGTGGAGGTAAAGGCTTTGGCCTGTGCATTGGCTACATACATTGCAAAAAGAGCCCCGCCGACCCCCGCAAAGAAGCTGGAGATAACGAACGAAAGTGTCTTATGCTTAAAGAGCCCGATCCCCATGGCCTCGGCAGCAGTCTCGTCATCCCTGATGGATTTGAACGCCCTGCCGTAGGACGAATTGATAAGAAGCACGATCAGAATGATGCAGGCCGTGGTGATAAAAAACGGAACAAAGGTCGAAAGTCTTACTATCACATTTCCCGAGCCATCCGTAATGTTAAAATCGGAAAAGGTCGGAAAGCCCTTTATCATGTTGGCTCCGTTGGTAACAGGTCCCAGCTTCTGCCACTGGAAGATGGCTCTCAGGATCTCCGCAAAGCCCAGGGTAGCGATCGCAAGATAATCGCTCTTTAAGCGAAGCACCGGAAATCCGATAAGAAACGCAAAAAAGCCGGCAATACATCCGGCCAGTATGATCGCCAGAAGGCATCCCAACACCATGCTCAACGCACCGCCAAATCCCCCCGAGCCAAATATCTTCTCAAAAATATCCACAAAGGAAAACTCAAAGGCACAGCCTCCGAAGAGGTAATATACCTGCTCCTTCTGCTTTGCCGGAACCGTAAATATGGCATAGGTATAGGCACCAAGAAGCATGAAGCCTGCCTGTCCCAGTGAAAAGAGTCCCGTAAACCCGTTTAAGAGGTTCATGGAGACCGCCACCAGAGAATAGACCGCAGCCTTTTTAAGTACTGTAAAAAGCGGACTGGTCGGCTGGAATACCGAAGGCAGTCCCGGTATCAGTGCGCTTATATTTTCAAGAAGTACCACAAAAAGCAAAAATGCGGCGATTAAAATTACAATCGGGTAATATTGTTTTTTATTGTTTTTCATAATATTCTCAAACTTTATCTGTTGCAGCCTCACCAAACAATCCCTGAGGCTTGAATACCAGAATTATAATAAGCAGGGCAAAGGTGAAGGCATCGGAAAAGACCGAAACATCCCAGGAAGAAGGCAGACCCTTTATGATGGTCTCGCAGATCCCGATAATAAATGCTCCTATCACTGCTCCCGGTATCGAACCTATGCCGCCGAACACCGCTGCCACAAAAGCCTTAAGTCCGGGCATCGCACCCGACATCGGCGTAATGGCAGGATAATTCGTAAAAAAGAGGATGGATCCGATCCCGGCAAGAGCCGAGCCGATGAGGAAGGTTACGGAAATGATCCTGTCTATCCTTATTCCCATCAGACGGCTTGCTTCAAAATCCTTTGAAACCGCACGCATTGCCATCCCCACCTTTGTCTTGTTTATGAGTATGGACAGTGCAAACACGAGCCCCAGCACTAAAACGGGAGTTATGATCACCACCCATTTGGTCTGGGTACCTGCAACATTTACCGTATTTGACAGAAAGGCTATCTCGGGATAGGTCATGGGCTGGCCTCCCGTGATATAGGTAGCTGTATTCTGTATAAGATAACTTACACCGATAGCCGAGATCATTACCGACATCCTCGGCGCATCTCTCAAAGGTCTGTATGCTGCCCTTTCAATAGTATAACCCAGAAATACCGTCAGGCACACAACAAGCGGAAGCGAAACATAGATCGGCATGGCGGCTGTCAGATAGATCCCCATAAGACCCGCCGCCATGAACACATCACCGTGAGCGAAATTAATGAGACGCAGGATCCCGTAAACCAGTGTATATCCTATTGCTATCAACGCGTACTGCCCGCCGACGGAAATGCCGGAGAGCAGTACAGAAATAATATATTCCATTTATTTATCCCTGAAGAACAGATTTTTCTCTTATTTTAATTAGATGAACCCTTCTGAACCTTTTCAAACTTCCAGTCACCGGAAGCGGTGTCGGCAGTCTTGATATAGGCTGTGTCACGGACAGCATCGCCTATTTCATCGAAGGCGATAGAGCCTGAAACTCCATCCCAGGTCACACCGGGAATGGCCTTCTTGACAGCCGCCTTATCGGGAGAACCTGCCGCCTTGATAGCCTCAAGTGCCACATAATAGGCATCATAGCCCATGGCTGTAACGGCTGCGATTGTATCGTTTCCACCGTTTGCGGTAAGAGCATCGGAGTTGTTGTTGATATAATCCTTTATGCCGTTGTCGAAGGAATCCGATCCGCCCTCCTGATAGAAGGTGGAAACATAAAGCTGAAGATTCGTTCCCTTTGTGGCCTCCAAAACCATGTTGTCATCGAGTGTATCAGAACCGAGGAAGGGTATCTCTATGTTAAGAGATGCGGCCTGCTCCATTATCTGCTTTGCATATGCTATGGAAACAGGAGTAAAGATTATGTCCGCACCCTCGCTCTTTGCCTTGTTCAGGTATGAGGTAAAGTCAGAATTGTTCGTCGGGAAGGAATCGGAGATGACCTCTCCGCCCGCTGCCTCAAACACCTGTGTAAAGAAGGCAACCAGACCCTGATCATATTCGTTTCCGTTCTCACCGAGGCAGTAGGCCTTCTTTGCCGAGAATTTCTCGATGGCAAAGTTTGCAAGAACATCTGCCTGGAAGTTATCAAGGAAGCATATCCTGAAATAATAGTCGTTTCCGGCCGTAACATTGGGGTTTGTGCAGGTAACGCCGATAGCCGCAAGACCTGCCTCCTCAAATTTGGGCCCGCCCGCCATCGAAACACCCGAGCCATAAGAGCCGAGGATCAGTGAAACATCCTTTCCCACAAGCTCGGAAGCTGCCGAAGGTGCCTTGTCGGCCGAGGAACCGTTATCGGCCATAACCAGCTCAACATTATAGGTCTTTCCACCTACTTCAACCGTAGGTGTTTCGGAATTTGCATACTGCATACCGAGGATCTCTTTCTTTCCGCCGGAAGCGGAATCACCGGTGGAAGGCTCGAAAACACCGATACGGATCGTATCACCCGAAGAACCTCCCGCTGATGCACCTGCACCGTCAGCTGCCGGAGCCGATCCGCAGGCCGTAAGAGAGAACACCATGATACCTGTCAGAAGACATGCCAAAATCTTTTTCATTTTCTTTCCCCTTTTAAACTACTTTTTTAATATCTGCACTGTCGATACAAAGATGCATTTTATACAATGATGACACGAATTGCTCCGTTACTAAAGTAACTTCCGCAATTCTAAAACATTATTGTAATTACTTAATCGTTATCTGTCAAACCATTACTGATCAAACATCATTTCATATCTTCTGACCTCCTTATCCCTGATGCAGGAGGGAACCACCTTCTCCATAAACTGTTCCCCGTCCTTTGTCGTAGGGATAAACCAGACCTTCGAATCCGGAGGAAGAAGCTCAAGTCCGGCCTCCGCACACTTTGCCAGCATGCACAAAACAATCGATCTGTCCTTAACGCGCTCGTCAAGAAATACCCAGTCGTTAATGTATTCATCATCGTTGCAGCTGCTCATCAGGATACAGCCTCTTACCGCCTTATCCTCTAAATAGAACATGGTAAGCTCACTTTCAAGCTCATCCACATGAATTTCAGGATAAAGCATATAGGTTGTTACCCGATGTTCAAAGGCCTTAAACACCTCCCTGTTAAGCTGAGATAAGGGAACTATCTTCATATCCCCTATTCTGCCTGCCACCCTCTGCAGCATCTTCGAGGCGGCAATTTCGGAAAGATCCGTAAGCATCACGGGATCATCCCCCGTCAGGGAAAATCCGCACTTTTCAAAAAAGCTTCCCAGCCCCTCCCAGACATCAACCTGAAAGCATCCCTCCACCATAAGTCTCGGAAAAGCGTCTCCGTAGCTTAAATATACCTTCTTAAGATCCTTTTTCAAAAGCGAAAGAAACTCTTTTCCGAAACCGTTGTTTATTCTTTCTCCGGAAACACCTATGCTCAGAAGCTTAGCACCCGCAAGCGAAGGATAAACCACTGCAGCAGCGATCACCTTTGAGCTTTCATCATCAATTCCAAGATAGATTATGCTTTCATTATATTCCGGCTCTTCAGTAACTCCCGGAAGAAAAAAACTTTCAAATTTTTTTGCCTTATCCGGAGTAGTCCTTATTATATCCAGCATATTAAACCTCTAATTATATAAAAACAGTGACATTCCGTCTTTCCAGGTTTTCTGTCCGCCTGAATATCTGCGTCCAACGATCTCATTATAACTATGCAGGTCATAACCTTCAAGCCGGGGCCCGCCGATATCTTTGCTTAAGTCCGCAGCCTCCTTCCTTTCAGCCAATGCTCCTCTCTGTCCCTGTATTCCATTAATAAAAGCCAGCGCAGCCGGGTCAGTGCCGGCCCCTCCTGCGGCCTTTGTCTGCGAATCCAGCATATTTGCCTGCATAAAGCCTTTTATCGCCATCCATGAATGAAAATAATAATCCCAAAGCTTCTTAAACTCTTTATCCTGGTCATTGTGGGCAAAATCAAAGAGTGCTGCGGCATCCTGCATCAAGATAGCCGCATCCTGCAAAAATGCGAAGTGATCAAGAACCTCTTCGGGTGCCATTCTCATAAAATCATCCGCGTTAAGCTGTGTAGGCAGTATTCCGTAGGAAGCTTCAAGTCTCTTTAAGTGTCCGTATACGATGCCTTTAAGTGCCTTAACACCCTTTACAAATCTGGCATCGGCCTCTTTTACCGTTTCTTTCCCGGGCTGTCCCACATCAACCCTGTTGGGAGCCATAAGATCATCCATAAGCTTTTCTATTGCCCTTATGTCATTACCCTGTCCGAGACTTCTTGCCAGATTAACTAAAAGACGCGTTCCTACTGTGCCCGAAAGCTTAAATGTTCCGTCCGAATTCTGGAGATCACTTCCAAAGGATGTATTTCCGCCCGGCCTCTGCTTATAGTCAGCCCCGTTGTATTTTGCTGTAAGCTTTTGGACCCCGGATGCAGGTATCTCCTGTCTGTAAGGGATCCCGGATCCGATGACAGCTTCATCCTGCGCATACTTTACCAGATCAAGCCCCGTATTCACCAGTCCGGCCTGTGTCACATCCATCTTTACCCCGTCGATGCCTGACACATTTTTCGCCTGAGTGGGTCGTGAGATCTGCAGCTTCTGCTCTTCACTCGGAACAAGCCTTCCCTCTTCCATATCCTTAAGGCGCTGCACCTCTTTTCTCCACTTCTGCCCTTTTTCGGACTCTTCCCAGTTGGCCCTCATTTCCTTATAATCCTTGAGCTGCTTTTTTAATATCTTATTGCTTTCCTTGCTGTAAATCTTCCTCGCGGATGCCGGCACACCGGCATTCATAAACGGCGGGGGCTGAAGAGCCTCAAGTCTTTTAAAGGTATCCTCCCTGTCCTGATATGCGGATTTTACCCCTATCGAATCCTCAACCACCCATCTTTCCACAGGAATGGAATTTTTGAACCTTCTACTAAGAGCCTCAAATTCCGTATCGCCATTCCCTGCCATGCTGTAATAGTCATATCCGTGAAGTCCGTCTGCATATTTCGCCCTTTTTTGCTGCTCCTGTGTATTAAATCTCTGCTCCTCAGCTGTAAGAATTACCGGCGGCGTAAATGTCCTGTCTCTGTAGCCGTACTTATCCTGCCACTTCGGATCAAGAGGCGCGAATTCTCCCGGTCCGGGTCTATAATTTTCAAATGTCAACTTACTACCCATGGTAAATTCCTCCTTCTACATAAATGATATAAACCTGATATGTCTGAACCCTGAGGCTTATCTTTCCTTCTGACAATATATAGGTTATCGATTTTTATCGAAAAATCGGTAACCGTACTCAACCAGGCTCGACCCGAAGGGTCGGGGCGTGTCCGGCGAGAGCCGGATTTACGAGTGATTTACTTTAGATCACTCGTAAAGTTATACGAATGCGGTTTTAAAAGGGCAGCCCTATCATCTATCTTTTATCCCTGTCCACAAACTCCAGAAATACGATTGTAACGGCAGCAAATACAAGGGTGTACGAAAAAAGATATCGCCAGCACTTCACAAGATTTTCGGGAGTGTTTTCATAATCGGGATTCCGGTTGGCCTCTCCGAGTTTTTTTAAGACTTCGTCCCTCTGTCCCTTTTCTTCAACGATCTTCAGCACATCCTTTAGGTTTACACCGTTGACCAGATCTATCTTATCCCCGCTTGAATACATCTTGTTCCAGATGACCACGGCAGGAAGGGAGTTGTAATCCGACATAACGCAAAGCCCTTCCAGATGACCACGGCAGGAAGGGAGTTGTAATCCGACATAACGCAAAGCCC
>JAEEGL011354025.1_pt1 | contig 24461 bp, 9 predicted proteins | sample 9134231 | NCBI WGS metagenome assembly JAEEGL01 (sample SAMN16246548, study PRJNA631951) | gut metagenome | biome: gut microbiome; feature: rumen; material: fiber-attached | host: Bos | place: Iran: Karaj | collected 2018-10
ATGAGGCAGGTGTGCCTCTGACAGCCATGTCCGACTGGGGATGGCATAAGTTCGAAAACACCAACGGCCTGACACCCGAGGACAGCGAGAAGTCGTTCGACCTGGGACACGGCCATCCCGAGGTATACGCCGTGGAGTACAAGGCGTCCAAGGGGGATGCCGAGCGCAACGTGGCCGCCACGGAGTACTTCCGCGTGAACCCCCACCGTCTGAACCTCGGCGTGATAGGCCTCGACATGACCCATGCCGACGGCAGCAGCGTGGCGTTGAACGACCTGAAGGACATCCATCAGGAGCTGCAGATGTACGACGGGAAGATTGAATCGCACTTCGCCGTTGACGGCAGCTCCGTCGACGTGACCACCGCCGCACTACAAGCCCGCGATGCCGTTGTCTACCGCATCAAGTCTTCATTGCTTAAGGACGGACGGGCCCGCGTCGCCATCCGTTTTCCCTACCCTACCGGCAAGCACGCCGACGGCGCTGCCGACTGGACAAAGCCGGAGCGACACACCTCGCGCATCGTGACAGCCAACAACGAAAAGCTGGGCATAGGGCCTAATGCCGTCGTCATTGAGCATCGGATTGACAGTACCGTATACTACCTGCACCTGCATTGGGAGGGAATGGCCTCCATCGATGAGTGTGCGCCTCATTACTTCGAAATTACCACCGCAAGCGATGTCCTTTCCTTTGAGGCGGAGTATTCCGAAAAGCCTCTTCTTAATGAGAAGTCTCTTGTAATAGACCAAGAACTGAAGGCCGTCATCCGTGAGTGGAACCGCTGGTGGCAGCAGGGTGCCATCGTCGACTTCAGCCAATGTACCGACCCACGTGCCAAGGAGTTGGAGCGCCGCGTCGTACAGTCGCAGTACCTGACGAAGGTGAACTGCGCCAACGCCCTGCCACCTCAGGAGACGGGACTGACGTACAACTCGTGGTTTGGACGTCCACATATGGAGATGACCTGGTGGCACATGGTCGACTTCGCCCTGTGGAGTCACCCAGAGGTAGTGGCACAGGTGCTCGACTGGTACAACCAGCGAGCATTCCGCAATGCCCAGAAGATAGCTGAGCGCCAGGGATTCAAAGGAGCACGCTGGATGAAGATGACCGACCCCTGGGCCGGCGAGGCCCCTTCGAACACCGGTTCGTTCCTCATCTGGCAGCAACCACATTATATATATATGGCTGAGGAGGTCTACCGCGCCAAGCCCACGGCGTCGACACTTGCCCGCTTTGGCGAACAGGTGGAACAGACTGCCGCATTCATGGCCGACTTCGTAAGCTACGACAAGAAGACGGGTAAGTACTTCCTTCAGGGCGCCACCGCCATGCAGGAGTCAATGTCGAAGGACTTTTCGTATAACCACCCCTTCGAGCTGGCCTACTGGCAGTATGGTCTGACGATAGCCAACCAGTGGCGCGAGCGCCAGGGCAAAGTCCGTAACGCCGAGTGGGACAAGATAGCCCAGAACATGGCACCACTGCCGCAGACAAAGGACGGCATCTACACCGCCGGACTGCCCAAGGGTAAGACGATGGGGCTGAAGAGCTTCGATCCCTTCGATGCCGTTGCCAGCGGTGCCCAGCCCGTCGTCTCTACCGAGACGTTCGAGGAGAAGTGCCGCAATGACCACCCCGCCGTCCTCGGTCCCTTCGGTATGCTGCCCTCTGTTTTGCTATGCCGCAATCGTGTTGCGGCAAAGAAGACGCTCTCCTGGGTGATGCAGAACTGGAACTGGGCGACCACCTGGGGTTGGGACTACGGCATGACGGCAATGGCCGCTGCCCGTCTGGGACAGCCGGAGACCGCCCTCAAGGCGCTACTCATCGACACGCAGAAAAACACCTACTTAAAGCAGGGGCATAACTTCCAGACTGCCGACCGTCTGCGCATCTACCTGCCCGGCAATGGCGCCCTACTGACGGCCGTCGCAATGATGTGTGCCGGCTGGGACGGCTGCGAACAACCCCTGAATCCCGGTTTCCCGCAGGACGGCACGTGGAACGTGCGCTGGGAGGGCTTACAACGAATGCAATAAAAAACAAAATAACAAAATGAAAAAACTACTTACTACACTAACTCTCGCAGCCATCACGTTGGCTGCACAGGCGCAGACCGCCCCCGCTTTCCCCGGCGCCGAGGGTCACGGCCGCTACACTACCGGTGGCCGTGGCGGCAAGATTGTCCACGTGACGAACCTCAACGACTCGGGTACAGGATCGTTTCGTGAGGCTGTCAAAGGCTCTGACAAGAAAATCGTGGTCTTCGACGTCGGCGGTGTCATCGCCCTCGCTAAGGACGTCAACATCGGTGCTAACACCACCATCCTCGGACAGACGGCGCCCGCACCGGGCATCACCCTGCGCTACTACACCGTCAATCCCAACGGCAACAACATCATTATGCGATTCATCCGTTGCCGCCTAGGACAGGAGAAGATCCTCGATGCCGAGACTGATGCCAACAAGAAAGCTGCTGCGGACGGCGCCGACGCGTCTACAGCCCGACACTTGACAGGATTGATGATCGACCACTGCTCGTTCTCATGGAGCATCGATGAGGTGGCCTCGTTCTACGACAACAACAACTTCACCATGCAGTGGTGTACTATCGGCGAGAGTCTCGTCCATTCAGGACACTCCAAAGGTCCTCACGGCTACGGCGGCATCTGGGGCGGCAAGCTGGCTTCGTTCCACCATAATTTGATTGCACACGTCAACAACCGCTCACCCCGATTCAATGGTGCACGCTACAACTGGGATGCGAACAACACAGGTAACATCAGCGGTACGAAGAAGAACAATGACGGAGGTGGATTCCAGGCCAATAAGCTATACAGCCAGTATCAGTGGAAGAACGCCGTACAGGCTGAGAACGTTGACTTCCGCAACTGCGTGATCTTCAACTGTGGCAACGGCTGTTACGGTGGCCCCGGCGGCGGGCAGATCAACATGGTGAATAACTATTACAAGAGTGGTCAGATATCAACGTCACTCATTACGACCATTTCCGTTGCCAATAGTACCAGCGCAAGCGGTTATCAGATATACTGGAATATGTTCAGCCGCTATTACATGAGTGGCAACCAGTTGAACGCTACGGCAAATGCCGACTGGAGCAAGGTAAAGTACGACAACGGCACCTACACCATCAACGGCGTACCCTGTACCCCTGACCCCAATCACTACTACGGCGACAATGTCACCTACGTGAAGAACTCTGCCGGAACCGACTGCGTCAGCATGAAACTAACGGAACCGGCACCCTATGGTGAAGTGACGACACATACGGCCGCCAAGGCTTATGACAAAGTGCTCGATTATGCTGGTGCCTCGCTCAACCGCGACGACGTCGACGCTCGCTATGCCTCTGAGACAAGGGCAGGCAAAGCCACCTATAAAGGGTCGGCTACATCATACGTGGAGGATGGTGTAACAAAGTCGTGTACTCCCCAGTGGGGCCGCATCGACAAGGTTTCTGACGTCAACGGCTATACCGAGGAAAGCTTCGGAACCGGCAGCCGTGAGGCTGGCTTCGACAGCGACAACGATGGTATGCCCGACGCTTGGGAGACGGCCAACGGACTGAACCCCAACAGCAGCGGCGATGCCAACCTCTACACCTTGGACGAAAAGAAGATGTACACGAACATCGAAGTGTATGCCAACTCGCTGGTGCAGGACATCATGCTCGCAGGCAATTCCGATGCACAGACCGCCTTCAACGACTACTACCCTGCCTACAAAAAGGAAGACGGTACGGAGGTGGCCGCCATCAACAGTAGCGGCTCTGGCGAACAGCAGGGCGAGCAGGGTGCAGAAATGGCTGAGGGCAGCATCGCATGGGCTATGGGCGACGGCTCGGCACAGCCTGCAGCATCCTATAGCGATGCTATCGCTCCTTACATCGATAACACCAGCGTCAGCGTGGGCAGCCATCTGAAGGTTAACGGCACCCTGACGGCTGGTGGTATCACCGAAACGGCTTTTACCATCACCGATCAGACGAGCGACGAAGCTGCCAATGACGGCAATGCCGTTGTCTTTAGCATCACGCCGGCAGATGGCTATCTGTTTCAGCCCACAGGCATCAGCTTCATGGCCACACGCTTCGGCACAGACCACGGCAAGTTCCAGGCATACTGGACATCGCCTGACGGTACCGTCACCATCGTGGCTCCTGACCAGAATGCCGCTCGTAACAACGCAACACCAGCCTACTCCACCATCGATGAGTCGCTGAACAACGTTGCAGCTGCCAGCGGCACAGCTTCGCTGACCATCAATCTCTACGACATCCCCTATAACACGAACACCAAGAACCTGGGACTGGCCAATGTCACCATCAGTGGAACAATCCGCTCAACTACGACGGGTATCACCACCGCCAGAAGCCACACCCAGACGAGTGCGACGTATAACCTCAGCGGACAGCGCGTAGGTGCTGGTTATAAAGGTATTATCGTGAAGAACGGACGCAAGCAGGTGGTACGCTAACACGTTCACAAAATAAGCGGCGCTTATTTCCGAATAAGGGGCGCTTATTTGCAAATAAGTGGCGCTTATCCCCGGATAAGCGCCACTTATTGTATGAATTCTCGAGAGAATTCAGCGGATAGTCGGCTCCTTTTACTTCATATACTTACGACCATTCCTGATAACCAGGCCTTTGTAGCCAATACCCACCTTCTGACCGGCGAGGTTGTACGCGGCGTTGTCCTGAGCCTCAGCCTTCAGCTGAGCGATGCCAACAGATTCAGTTGTGAGAATCACGCCAAAGCAACCCAGCTTAGAGCCGGTGCAGAAGAAATAGTAGGTATGATTGGCCTCAACGGCAAATTCAAACGTGCCCACGACCTTCTCTGCTACAACAGCACCGTTCTTGTCGCCTGCTGTTGGAGTGACGACATCACCGTCAGCGGTCTTAATGACAAACTTGTCTGGCGTGATTTGTGACTCGGGCAGTGTGACCTGAAGAAGGGTAGCGTCTTCGTTTGGTGCAGCATTGGTAGCATCAATCAGATAAAACTCCTTATCTGCATTCAGAGAGATGCCGACAGTAGCCTTACCAGCGGCCTTGGTCGTCAGGACGAAATAAGTGCCACCCTGAGGCAGGTTGCCTAATGTCTTGCCTTCAGCAGCATTGAAACCAGAACCAGAGTTCTTGGCGGCCTTGTCCTTCGGGTTCTGACTGCCATTGATAATCACGATGCCGTCCTTCTGCTCCTCTTCAATCGTTACAGTCTGCTTGAAATCAGCGAGCTGTCCTTCCTTGACACCAGAAGCACCGACCTTCCACTTGTCAAAGTCGTTGCCTAATTTCAGGACCATGTTGTCTGTCGTAAACTCCTGACCGTCAGCGAGCGTTGCGTCCTGGGCGAAGACAATCTTCTCCTGAGCATTCAAACTGACAGCTGCCATAGCTACAGCAATAAGAGTAAAAAATTTCTTCATAAGCGTTTTGTTTTAGTTAAAATTTTGTGTAATTATCGAAATCTGCCGCAAAGTTACGGTTTTTATTCTATATTTCAAAGAAAAGAGAAGAAAAAATAGCGTAAACGTTCACGTAACAAAAAGGGAGCAAAAGTTCGTAGTTTCAAAAAAAGTTTGTATCTTTGCCAACACAATCTCTGACAACAGCTAAAAACACTTATAAACAATCAAAACAAACATGAAGAAACATTTACTCAGAATCAGCACGCTATGGCTGCTACTCGTAGCTGCAGTTGTGACAAGAGCTGAAGTGCCCGCGACAGCAACGTGGGACTTCACCAATGCTGACGTAGTGAAGGCTGTCACCGCCCTCGCTGGCAGCAGTGAGGCTGGCACCGTCAAGGCCGTCGAGGACAACGGTCTGCTGCTGACGGTGGAGGCTAATGGCCAGACTATTCGTGACAATAGCAACAGCATCCAGACGGGCAACGGCGTCGTCTTCAAGGTTCCCGTTCAAGGCAAGAAGGACGTGGTCACCGTCGTGGGTTTCTCAGCCCCCTACTTTGCCTACTCGATAGCAGGCACCGACGCAACGGAAGCCACAACGACCTACACGGCCAAGGCTAGCGATGTGGCTCAGGGCTACGTGGAGATCGTGAACAAAGGCCAATACCTCATATCCATCAGCGTCACGCAGAAGGCTGGAGCTGGAGATGCCGCCGTCTCGCTGACGTGGGACTACACAGAGAATCCGATTCCGACAACGGGTCCGGACAACGGCTTGTACTACGGAGCCTATGTCAACGATGCAGCATCAAGCTCGAACATGAGCTTGAACGGCGTGAAGCTGAACAGCAGTGGCTACGCTTTCTTCGAGAAGCCTGCTGTGGCTGGTAAACTGACGTTGACCTTCGGCAATCGTAAGACCGCCGATGCCTACGCCGTAAACGTCTATGCCTGCACTATTGCCGAGGGGGCAGCTACAAAGGGGAACCTCATCGGCGAGGTGGCCGTCGATGCCGGCCCCAACACGGGCAGCATCGACATTCCTGCTGACGTGACAGGTATTTACATCGAGCGTAAGACAGGTGCCGAGGGTGTGCTCTGCAAGGTGGTATTCAAGGAGAACGTCGCCCGCTCGTTCGTGGACTTCGAGATTACCTATGAAGAGTTGTCAGGTGAGTTTGATTCCTCGAAGCTGCCTGCCGGCGTAACTTTCTCTGGCAATCAGCGCAACGACTCGCATGGCTATGATCACGTAACCATCGTCGTTCCCGTCGACGGTACCGTGAAGTTCACCATTGGCGGCTGCCGCTATGCCAACCCCGCTACCTGCAAGATTACGAACGCTGCCGGCGAGGTGCTGGCAGAGCCTACCCTGTTGACATCTACCTGCTATCACGAGGACCACAACTCTGTCACCTATTTCTATATAGGCGAGCCCACCACCCTGACCTTCTCGAACATCGCCTATCTGCCCTACTTCAAGGCTGAGGCAACGGAAGTGTCGGAAGCCACCATCACCTTCCGTGACCAGAACAACAAGGAACTCGGCAAGAAGACCGTCTATGAGGGCGACCCCATCGGCGAGATTCCCTATACCGAGGCCGACCTTACCATCCCCGACGGCCAGAAGTTCCGCGGTTGGGTAGATGCCAAGGGCATCAAAGTCAAGGCCACTGACATCGTCAATGGCAACATGACCATCTTGGCCAGCGTGACTCCCATCGAATCGGTCAGTGAAGGCAGTGTTCAGGTGTACGACCTGCGCAAAGCCACGTTCTATCCCGAGGACCACGAGACTTTCAGCGTTACTAACGGCGCGTACTATAACGACCACGGATTCGACTTCAACGCTGACGGCTCGTTCACCGTCGACGTGGCCGGCAAGGCTCAAGTTCTGCTGATGCTCTGCCAGTATGGTAGCGGCACCACTATCAAGGTGACCGATGCCGCCGGCAATGTCATCAAGGACGACGTGCCCGCTATCTCGGAGGGCGACGGCGGCATGACCAGCGTCACCTACGACGGTCCTGCCACACAGCTGACCTTCACCTTCGCAGCCCAGACATATCTGCACATGGTCACTGTCTACAACGTCACCGACTTCATGGTCAAGGACGCTTCTGGCTACTACATTGTTCCTGCTGGCGACGGTGCCGGTCTGCTGATGGCTCTCAACACGGCCAGCGGCGAGGAGGGTGCCAAGATTTTCTTGCCTAACGGTACCTACGACCTGGGCACAGCTGCCGAGACACCCATCTCGGGCAAGAACGTGTCGCTCATCGGTGAGAGTGCCGAGAATACCATCATCGTCTCGAGCCCGAAGGACGCTGGACTGGGTAAGGGCGACCTGCTCGTCAACAGCGGTAGCGGACTCTACATGCAGGACATCACGCTGAAGAACAACTTCGACTACAGCGGTAACGAAGGTCAGGCTGCGTCACTCCATGACATGGGTACACAGACCGTCTGCAAGAACGTGAAGCTCCTGTCCTATCAGGACACTTATTACTCACATAAGGTGGGCGGCGTCTTCTACTGGGAGGACTGCGAGATTCACGGCACCGTTGACTACCTCTGCGGTAACGGCCGCGTCTACTTCAACAAGGTAAAGCTGGTGAACGAGGTTCGCGGCAGCGCCACCGTCACAGCCAACAGCGAACTCTATGTCTTCAACGACTGTACTATCGAGAACAATGCCGACACCTGGAACCTGGGACGTGCATGGAGCGACAACCCCACCTGTATCTACCTGAACACGACCCTGCTCGACCCCGCTCGTCTGGTTAACACACGCTGGCTGCTGAAGGGCATCAACTGCGACTACAAGATTGCTGGCGAGTATGGCACGAAGAACGCCAGCGGCCAGGACATCACCCCGGTCTCGAACGAGGTGACCTTCACCAAGGCAAACACCAAGATGAACACCATCCTCACCGCCGAGCAGGCTGCCACCTACACCATCGGCAACGTCTTGGGCGACTGGGCTACTACGGCACAGCAGGCAGCCACACAGCTCGATGCTCCCGCCAACGCTGCTTACGCCAACGGCAAGGTGACGTGGACACCCGCCAACAACGGCGCCACCGCCTACCTGATTGAGAAGAACGGCGAGTTCGTCGGCATCACCGAGGGTTCTTCGTTCGACATCACCGTCAACGCCGAGCAGGACGCCCTGACCATCCGTGCCGCCAACGCACGCGGTGGCTTTGGCAAACCCGCTCCTGTGGCCGGCACCGTCAACAGCGTCAAGACCATCCAGGCAACTACTGCCAACCCCACCTTCTACACGCTGCAGGGCATCCGCGTCAGCAATCCGACACGCGGACTCTACATCACGAACGGCAAGAAGGTCATGATGAAATAATCGAAAGCAAACTATCAACTTACCAAGCAGGCGGACGAAATGTCCGCCTGCTTTCAAAACAAAACTACTCATGAACAAACATCTACTACGAATCCGTATGCTGTGGGCGCTACTCCTGGCCACGATAACAGCCAACGCCGACGGCACCATAACAGAGAAACTACTCATCGACACCGACTTCCAGGACTGGACGAAGTCGAGCACGACCTCAACCGTCAAGACTAACTTCAGCGACGAGAGCATTACCTTCACTTATGTGAACACATCGGTTGACCCTGCAGCCACTAACGACAACAAGTTTGACTCGTCAAAAGACCCGGCTTATAAGGGATACATCATGTGTGAAAAGAAAGAGGCAACGGTCACAACGACAGCCTTCAAGAACATCACCAAGATACGCTACCGCCACGGAGCCACTGGCAGCAACCGCGGATGGGGACTGAAGATAAAAGTCGGCAACGGCAGTTGGGAAACCATCAACGACGCCGTTGTCAGCAGTCCGGTATGGGTAGAAAAGGACATTAACAAAGAGAACGTAGAGTTACAGTGGTACAACCTGAACACTGGTCAGAATGCCTATATGTTCGAGCTGGAAGTCTATGGTAACGTGCTCGTCACCGCCGAACAAGTCTCGCTGACGACAAAAGTCAGTCCCGAGGCGGCCGGCAACGTGACGGTCAAGCCCAACTCCACCGAGTTCGACAAGGGTACAGAGGTCGAACTGACAGCCGAGAAGCACTTCGGCTATAAGTTCAAGAACTGGACCGACGCCAACGGTAAGACCGTCAGCACCAAGGCAAACTTCACCTACAAACTGGAGAGCAACGCTACGCTGACCGCCAACTTCGAGGCCGTCAACACCTACGCCCTGACCCCGAACGCCGACGGAGCCAACGACTACCTGATTGAGTTAGACCCGGCGCCTGTCGTGATAGACAATAAATATATGTACGAAGAAGGTCAGGCCGTACAACTGACGGCTACCCAGTATGAAGGACTCGTCACGTTCAACAATTGGGAGGACGGCACGACCGCTACATCGACGATTGTCACAATGGATGCCGACAGGCAGGTCACAGCCCTGTACTCGCAGGCTGACATCATTGCCGGTTGGGACTTCTACACGACAGGTAACAACGGACGCTCAGCCGACTTCGCATCAGAGGAAAACGAGACCGCTGCACTCAGCCTGGTGAACACCGAGACTGGAGCCACGACCAGCTGGAACGAGAAGAGTTATCTGGGTGCCGGCGGCTATGAAAGTTTCAAAGGTGCTGCCGTCAACTGGACAGCCGGCTCGGCCAACGGCGACGTTGGTCACTACCACTGGCAGACGAAAGTGAACGCCACAGCTTTCAGCGACATCATCATTCAGTTCCAGATGCTGTATAACTACAACGCATACCCCATCTACAACGTGGAGTACTCACTCAACGGCACAACGTGGACCAAGCTCGGCAGCATCTCGATGACGGCTGCCAAAGCTGTGGCATCGTTCAAGCAGCAACTACCGGCAGAATGTAACAACCAGAGAGAGCTATATATTCGGATGCTGGCCGACAAGACTTCGACAGTGACAGGTACTGCATCGAAGAACGACGGCAACGCACTGGCTATGTTCTTCATTACCGGCAATGCGCAACTCGTCGACGACGGCAAAGCACCAGTACTCGTCACCACTGTTCCCTCAAAGAATGCGCAGGGAGTCTCGTCAAACGGCAAGATTATACTGACCTTCGACGAAAAGGTGAAAACAGCCAACGGCGTCTTCGGATTATTGGCCGACCAGCAAATAACACCCATTGTCAGCGGCAAGACCGTCGGTTTCGAGTACAAGGGACTGGAGTATGCCACTGACTACACCTTCACCCTACCCGCCAACTGCATCAGCGACCTCACCGACAACTTCATCAACGAGCCTATAGCCCTGACGTTCACCACAATGAACCGTCCGGCAGTCAACAAGGGCACGTTCGACAAGGTGGTAAGCACTACGGACGAGCTGGCAGCAGCCATCAAAGCAGCCAACAGCCGACAGGACAAGACAAAACGTTACCGCATCTTCCTAAAGAACGGTATCTACACCCTACCACTGAGCGCCAGCACCACCATTATGAGCGACGACGGTAACAGCTACGCCAGCCCCATCACCGAAATCACGGCCTCGAACATCTCGTTCATCGGTGAGAGCCGCGACGGCGTCGTCATCACCAACGACCTTGCCAAGGCGAAGACCTATGCTGGAGAGTACGGGACGACGAGCGTCTACGACGGTATCGGCAAGAGCGACGTACTGCAGCTGCATGGCTCTGTCCGCGGTACATACTTCCAGGATCTGACCGTCAAGAGCGGCATCGGCGATGCTCTCGGTCGTAACCTGGCTGTTCAGGACAAGGGTTCGCAGACTATCTATAAGAATGTGGGACTGTATGGCTACCAGGACACCTGGACATCAAACAACGATTACGGCTACTACTACTTCGAGGGCGGCTACGTACGCGGACGCACGGACTATATGTGTGGTAAGGGCGACGCTTTCTTCAACGCCGTTGAACTGCGACAGATAGCCGGTGGATACGCCGCTGTTCCGTCGAAGTCCATCAAGTATGGCTATGTATACAAAGACTGCACCATCAACGGCGAGGCCGGCACAGTCAAGTACGACACCAACGACAAGAGAACAGCCGCCCAGGCCAACAACAACTACACACTAGGCCGCCCATGGGGCAGCGGAACGCCGGTAGCCTTGTTCATCGACACAAAAATGAACGTCCTGCCATCGGCCATCGGCTGGAGCGAGATGTCTAAGGGCTGGCCCAAGCGCTTTGCCGAGTGGAACTCGATGACGTCAACGGGCGGAACGGTAGACCTCAGCGGCCGCAAGAATACCTTCAACAGCAGCTACAGCAACAATCCTGTGCTGACAGCTGCAGAAGCGGCAGAGGTCAGCAACCTGCATAATATGTTTGCCACCATCGACTGGGACCCCACCCTGCTGACCGAACAGGCTCCGTTGCCGAAGAACGTCCAATTGGCAGGCACCAAACTGAGTTGGGACAACAGCGACTACGCATTGTGCTGGGCCATCGTCAAGAACGGCAAGGTCGTCGGCTTTACGAGTGAGCCGACATACACTATCGATGACCTGACAGCAAAGTACGCCGTACGAGCAGCCAACGAGATGGGCGGACTGGGCGACGCCACCGACGCCACCGTTGCTACCGGCATTCTGACCCTTAGCCCTCAACAGAAGAACAACAACACTACATACAATCTCCAGGGACAGCGCGTAACAGCAGGCACCACAAGCGGTCTCTACATCAGAAACGGAAAGAAAATCATTATAAAATAATACAAGCACTCTGATTACGGCAGGTAAACGTAAAAAGTTTGTCTGCCGTTTCTTTTTGAGAAAAACGCAAACGTTTACGATTTTTTTCAAGAAGAACATACCGATTTCTTAATTATTTTATGTATCTTTGCACGGAAATGCTGAAAAGTATGCTAAAACAAACCTAAAGCGAACAAACAAATTTTCTATATTAATTAAACTACTTATTCTATGTCTGTAAATTTCAAGAGTATCAGAACGACGCTTGTCGCTATGCTTCTCCTAATAGGAGGAGTCGTCGCACAGGCTCAGACCGTCAAGGTCAACGTGAAGGACTCGAGCGGTGAAGCAGTCATCGGAGCCAGCGTAATAGAACAAGGTACGCGCAACGGTGGCATCACCGACTTCGACGGTAACTTTACACTCAAGTCAACGGGCAAGCCCGTAGTCATCTCCTACATCGGTATGAAGACCAAGACGGTCGACGTGAAGGGCAAGAGTTCTATTGACGTCGTGCTTGAGGACGACAACACCACCCTTAACGACATTGTCGTCATCGGTTACGGCACCGTACGCAAGAAGGACCTGACAGGTGCTGTAAACACCGTTAAGGGTGCTGACATTGCCGCCGTCCCCGTTACCAACGTGGCAGAGGCCATGACAGGTAAGCTGGCCGGTGTCCAGATTACTACTGCCGACGGCTCGCCCGACGCAGAAATGGTCATCAAGGTCCGTGGTGGCGGTTCTATCACCGGCGACAACTCACCTCTTTACATCATCGACGGATTCCCTGCAACGAGCATCAGCGACATTGCCCCGACGGACATCGAGGACATTACTGTGCTGAAGGATGCCGCCTCGACAGCCATCTATGGTTCACAGGGTGCCAACGGTGTTATCCTCATCACCACCAAGGGTGCAAAGAGCGGAAAGACAACCGTCAGCTACAACGGATATATCCAGGGTAAGAGCATCCGCAAGAAGCTTGATACCATGGATCCCTACCAGTATGTGATGACAACCTACGAGAAGTATGCCATGCGCGGTGCCTCTGCCGTAGGCAACTTCGAGAAGCGTTTCGGTGCCTATGGCGATATGGACCTTTACAAGTATCAGGAGGGTCACGACTGGCAGGAGGAGATGTTTGGCAACAACGACCTGTCGCACAGCCACAACATCAACATCACCGGTGGTTCGGACAAGACGAAGTTCACACTCAGCGGAACCTACGCCAACGACAACAGCCTCATGGAGGACAACGGTTACAGCCGCTACAACCTGAACTTCAAGTTGAACCACGAACTCTATAAGAACCTGAAGCTCGACTTCGGCGCACGTATCTCTGACACAGAGACAAAGGGTATGGGTACTGGTGGCGGCACGTACAAGATCCGTTCGTACGACGCCATCATGAAGGGCCCGGTAAACGGTCTTTACGATCAGTTCGACATCGACCCGACAACACTCTCGGACGAGGAGTATGACGAGTACATCAGCGTCACGCGCAGCCTGAAAGACCGCGTAAACGACTACTGGCGTCGCAAGAACGAGCGTCGTTACAACTTCAACAGCGCCATCAACTGGAAAATCAATAAGGACTTTACCTATCGTCTGGAGGGCGGCTATGAGTACACGTTCTTCCAGCAGAAGGACTGGTACGGTGCCTTGAGTAACAAGGCCGTGCAGGACGGCGGTTCGCTGCCTATGGGTGAGTGGACAAAGAAAGACACGTGGAAGGCTCGTGAGACCCAGACCCTGACATGGAAGCACACCTTCGAGAAGATTCACGATGTAACGGCAATGATCGGTCAGGAGTATGTCGCCACAAACAATGAGCAGAACCAGATGATTGGCAAGTATTTCCAGGAGGCCATCGCCCCTGAGAAGATGTTCGCATCGATGGCTGCCAATTCCGGCGCTACAGGCTCACGCACCATATCGTCGTCGCTCGGCAAGGAAGACCGTACGCTGTCCTACTTCGGACGTCTCCAGTACAGCCTCATGGACAAGTACCTTCTGACATTCACCATGCGTGCCGACGGTTCGTCGAAGTTTGCCGAGGGCAACCGCTGGGGATACTTCCCTGCTGCCGCCTTTGCATGGCGCCTTGGCGAGGAGAAATTCATGGAGAGCACAAAGGACTGGCTGTCAAACCTGAAGCTGCGTCTGTCGTTCGGTACTGCTGGTAACAACCGCATAGGCAGTGCCATGTACACCACCACCTTCAAGGCCTACTCAAGTTCCAAGTACTATGGTGCCGGCAACCAGCAGAATCCGCACTACACGCTGAACAACACCCAGCTGGCCAACCCCGACCTGAAGTGGGAGACAACCATCACGCGTAACGTCGGTCTGGACTTCGGCTTCTTCAACGAGCGACTCAGCGGTAGCCTGGACTTCTACTGGAACACGGTGAAGGACCTGCTCATCGACTGTCCCATCACCGCTATCGGCTACACATCCATGCAGCAGAACATCGGCCAGACCTCAAACAAGGGTATCGAGCTGACGTTGAACGCAGCCATCCTGCAGCATAAGGACTACTCCCTGAACTTCAACTTCAACGTTGGATTCAACAAGAACAAGGTAGACAAGCTGGCAGACGGTCTGCAGTCAATGTCGTTCAACTCCGGAGGCTTCTCTACCGATATGCGTGGCCAGGACGACTACCGCGTCATCGTCGGCGAACCCCTCGGACTAGTATGGGGTCTGGAGTACGACGGCATCTACGGTGTCGACGACTTCGAGACCTATGTTGACGAGAACGGGAAGACACAGTTCCAGTTTGACAAGAGCGGAAACTACATCCTGAAGGAGGGTGTTGTTGACAACACCTATACAACGGCAGGCTCTAACGGCGGCCTTCGTCCCGGTGCCATCAAGTTCAAGGACCGCACCGGCGACAACAAGATTACAGCTGACGACCGTACCATCATTGGCAAGACGCAGCCTAAGCTTCAGGGCGGTTTCGGACTTAACGCCACCTACAAGTGGATTGACTTCAACGCAAACTTTACATACGTTATCGGCAACGATGTCTACAATATGGACAAGATGGTTGCCTCACAGTACTATCGTAACCAGTGGGCAGCCCTGCGTACGGACATGATTCCTGTAACGCTTGGCGGTTCGGCATGGACGTATCTGGACCAGGCCACCGGCGAGATTATCACCGACTACGAGACATTGAAGACCATGAATGCCAACGCAACGACCTGGTCTGCTCTGACAATGTCGGACAACAACCCCGTTCCCAGTTCTGCATTCATTGAAGACGGTTCGTTCCTCCGTCTGCAGTCAATGACGTTGGGCTTCACGTTCCCCAAGGACTGGACACAGAAGTTCGCCTGCCAGAGCCTGCGCCTGTACTGCACACTGAACAATGTGTTCTGTCTGACCGGCTATACTGGCTATGACCCCGAGGTCAACTCCTCTATCCGTGGCAGCAAGACCAGCGGACTCACTCCCGGTGCTGACTTCTCGTCGTACCCGAAGTCGTTCTCATGGACTGCTGGTGTAAACATTACTTTCTAATATCTACATAAAAGATTAATCATCATGAAAAAGAAATTATTATATAGCATATCCATAGCACTTGCCACCGGCCTCGGATTCGCTTCATGTAGCGACATTCTCGACACGGAAGACTTGTCTACCGACGATCAGAGCTATGTCTTCTCGAACAATACCGACACGCGCAAGATGCTTAACCATGTGTACGCATACTTCTGCGAGGACTCGTACACATCGCGAATGAGCACCAACTGGATGCAGAATACCGACGTGGAAATAGGCTGGGTCAATGCTGCCAATGCACAGGAGTCTACTCGTCGCGGTATCTGGGCGTTGAACCCGACATTCTTCACAGACATCCAGACCTGCTGGGACAACTCGCTGAAGGCCATCGACTTCGCAAACATCTGTATCGAGGGCATCGAGGGTAGCGCTCTATATAAGAGTGGTGACGCTCAGATGAAGCACAACCTCGGTGAGGCCTATGCTCTCCGTGCCTACTGGTACTGGCTGATGTGCAACTTCTGGGCAGACGTACCCTTTGCCACTACGCCGAGTAGCAAGGAAGAGATGCACAACGACCCACGTACAGACAAGAACATCATCTATACCCGAATCATTCAGGACCTCATTGACCATGAGGCTGGTATGAAGTGGAGCAACGAGACCACCGTGGAATGGATGAACCGTGACTTCGTACTTGGATTCATCGCCAAGCTGGCAATGTTCCGTGCCGGTTACTCCATGCAGAAGGACGGAACGATGGCCCGCTGCTCCGAGACTGGCGAGGAGTACACCGTGAAGTATGTCGACGAGAACGGCAACGAGGCCACTGCATCGTCAGCCGACGACTACTATAAAGTGGCTATCGCCTATGCCAAGAAGCTCATCGCCGAGAATCCTCACAAGCTGAACAGCGACTACAAGGCCATCTTCGATGCTGAGATCAACGGCATGAGCGAGGCTGGCAGCGACGTTCTCTTTGAGATGGGCTATGTTCCCAACTCCGGCGGTGACATTGGCTGGTGTCACGGTCTTAGCGTCGTCGAGAGCACCAAGGGTGCCGGAACGACCTACACCAACATCACACCGTACATTGCCTGTGCGTTCGATTCTACCGACCAGCGTCTTCCCGTCACCTGCGCAAACTACCACTGGCTCTACGACAACAAGCAGTGTGCCGACAATGGCTACGGAGTACAGCCTGCCAAGTGGTGCCGTATGGATCTGAGCGTGACGAACGTTGCATCAAAGGGTACTGGCATCAACTTCCCCATCCTGCGTTACTCTGACGTGCTGCTGCTGCTTGCCGAGGCACTGAACGAGACAAACAACACTGAGGAGGCGAAGACATATCTCAAGCAGGTTCGTGAGCGTGCCTTCATCAAGTCGAGCAAGAAATCAGAGATGGTTGACGACTATGTCAACAACCTGAGTTCCAAGGATGCCTTCAAGCAGGCCATCATCCTGGAGCGTGCCCTTGAGCTGGCTGGCGAGAACATCCGCCGCTTCGACCTGATCCGCTGGAACTACTACACCGAGGCTATCACCAACACTCTTGAGTGGATCAAGAAAGCCACGATGAACTACCAGCGCGTGAAGGTTGTCGACGGTGAGTTTGTCTATGACAAGGAGCTTGAAATTGAGGATATGGGCGTTGCTCCCCGTCTCTACTACAAATATGAGAACGGTGCTGTCAAGTTCGAGAACAGTTACTCTATGTATTGCGATGCCTCGGAGACACCTTACAAAGACGCCGAGACACTGTCGAACGACGACATCAAGAATCCTGGAATGTCCTTCGATGGTTTGAAGCGCATTGACTTCATCAACAGTTTCATGAGTGTCAGCGACACTGACCCGAACACAAAGGTGAAGTATGGTACTGACGAGAATGGCAACACCATCAAGAAGGGTATTATGGACGAGAAGTTCATCAATTCGTTCTATGGTTTGACAAACGGTATCATCGTCACCGGTACAGAGAACATCACCGAGGTTCTTAAGGGCAAGGTGACACCTTATGTCATTCCTATCCCCGAGACTCGCGTCAGCTCGTCAAACGGCATCCTGTCCAACGATGGCTATGGTCTTAAGTAAAAAAACAACTTAATTTTTGAATAACATATGAAAACCATAAAATATTTGGCATTAGCAGCAGTAGCGCTGGCAACGACCTGTTCGTTCTACAGCTGCAGCGACGATGACAGCTTGGGTGAGGCTCCACGCCTGTTCAGTCCCATACCAACACTGAACTCGCAGAAAAACAACCTGTTGGTGACGTGGAACAACATCAATGGCGCTACGGAGTATGAGTTGACGCTCTACCGTGTGGTGACAGACGCCGACGGCAATAACGACTACGAGGAGATACAGGTTGTCACTACCGAACCCACGCCGGGAATGTCTACCACGTATACCTTCCAGAGTCTGAACTGGGATGAGAAGTACAAGGTGAACATCCGCTGCTACAACAGCACCAAGACCTCAAAAATCTATGAGACCTCCGAGGTGAACATAAGCTATAACAGCAAACTGTCGGGTGTCCGTCTGGTAGACAATGCCGCCCGTGTGATGTGGAGCAACGGTGGTGATGTCATCAAGTCGATTATGGCTGTGTCTGAAGACAAGACTGAAACCGTCTTCGCAAGTGTGTCGAGCGCCGACTACGAGGCCGGCTATGCTGATGTGTACAATCTGAAGCCTGAGACGAAGTACACCTTCTATGCATACAGCAGCAGCGACAGTCAGACCAACGACTACTATGCCGGGCGCCTGCAGGGTACCACCAAGGCATCGGAGGACTTTGACGGCACTTACGGTGCAGGGAAGTGGATTGACATACGCTCCTGGGATGACAAGCTTGCAAAGGACACGCTGCGCAAGTCGGAGTTCTGGAGCATGATGGCCGAAAACGGTTACGAGGCCGTCATCCTGAAGGGTGGCATGACCTACAATGTCGGCAACGACGTCCCCTTCAAGCAGTCTGTCACCTTCAAGACTGGCCAGACGCTCGACGACAACGCCACCTTCTGCAGCCAGAGTGCCATGACGATAGACAACGTGACTATCGGCAAGCTGAAGTTTGAAGACATCAACTTTGTCGGAAAGGGCTTTGAGGCCGACTCTCTCCTTCGCGAGAACACCAATAAGAACTTTGGCGGAAAGCAGGTTGTCAACCTGGGTTCGTCAGTTGACGGCACCATCGAAGAGCTTATTTTCAAGAACTGTAACATTCAGGGCTATCGTGCCGTTGCCCGCTGTCAGGGCGACAAGGGTAACATCTACAAGGTTCAGTTCAAGGGATGTACCATCAACGGCATCGGCGATCAGGGCATTGTCACCACAACCAACAAGGCAGCCGACTGGCGCGAGATCATCTTCGACGATTGCACCATCCTGAATGTTGTCATGCTCGGCGACCTCCGCGCTTCTGCAGGTAGTCTGGCAGTAACGGTCAACCAGTGTACCTTCTGCTATGCCCCCATCGAGACGACAGCCAACGCCAACACCCCGCTGTTCCGCAGTGGTGGCAACGCTAACGTAAGCATTGACATCCAGAAGACGCTCTTCGGACCGTCGATGGCTACTACGGGCAGTGCCGGCGACAACGTTATTCCGTACACTGCCGGTACGGCAGGTTCCATCTTCCTGAACAAGCCGGAGGACAACGCAGCTGCTTCTCACTCGTTCAAGACAAACTTCAAGTGGATAGACTTGAAGGGCGACGGTGTGACTTACCCCATCACGTCACTGCTTGAACTGAGCTTCGACGAGAAGACCTTATGGCAGGATCCTGAAAACGGAAACTTCACTGTCATCGGTAACATTGGCGAGAATGGTATCGGAGCTACGAAGTGGTTCGTAGAGTAAGAGCTGGTATAACACTTACGGGCACGCCACACAAATATAGGTGGCGTGCCCGTTTTATTCAGTCAAACACAAAGAAGAATGAAAAAACTACTACTATCCCTCATCCTCCTTGGAGGATTCATCACCAAGACCGAAGGCCAGACAGCTTCTTCAATGAGCTGGTCAAAAATCTGTGCCGGCAAGATGACGGCCGACTGGTACGGCAGCGAGGAGGCACAGAAGATTGCCGACATCGTCCTGTCGGTACAGAAGAACAACGGTGGCTGGATGAAGAACGACGAGCTGCACAAGCTGACGGACACTCAGTTGACGACGCTGCAGAACAGCCGCTCTGCACACTCCTGCCTCGACAACACCGCCACCACCCAGGAGATGCGTTTCCTGGCAAAGGTCTACCAGAAAACCAAGGTTGAGAAGTACAGGGAGTCGTTCCTGAAAGCCCTGAACATGATCTTTGCGGCCGAGAAGGGCTGTGGTGGCTGGTCACAGTACTGGCCGCTGTCCGGCAACGGCAGCTATCAGGACTACATCACCTTCAACGACGACCTGATGACTAACGTCATGCGGCTGCTGAAGGACATCGCCAGTAATAAGGACGACTTCAACGACCTGGTTGACGAAACAACAAGGAAACGCTGTCAGACATCGTTCGATCACGCCATAGAGGTCATCATCAAGTGTCAAGTCGATGACAATGGCACCCCTGCCGCATGGTGTGCACAACATGACACCATAGACTACCTGCCTGCAGTAGGACGCCCACACGAACTGCCCTCCATCAGCGGCAGCGAGTCGGCCAGTCTGTTGTCTTACCTCATGACCATCGAAAAACCTTCTGCCGAACTGCAGCAGACCATCCACACCGCTGTGGCCTGGCTCGATGCCCATAAGATTGAGGGCAAAGCCGTTGAGGACTTCACCAACGCCAACGGCGAGAACGACCGCCGCGTCGTCGACAAGGCCGGCAGTGCTGTCTGGGGACGTTTCATACAGCTAGGAGGAGAGAGTGGAAAAAGAATCTATGAGTCCTTTTTCAATATGCTCAAAAAGCGTGGCAAAAGCCGTTCTTACTCAACAGGCGGCAAGACATACACCTACTCGGAATATGAGATAGCCAGCAAGTCATATGACGAGACAAAGGCATACCAGCCCATCTTTGCCATTTACGATGACAACATCCAACACTTGTACTATCGTTTCCTTTACAGCTATGAGGACGCCCCCGACGCCGTCGACTGGAAAGGCTGCACAGTGCCTACGTCGCTCAATGCCTTGCGCCGTAAGAACTACCAGTTCATGGGCAGCTGGCCACAGAACGTCATCAAGAACGAATACCCCGCCTGGAAACAGCGAATCGAGTCACAGAGCACCACGGGCGACCTGACGCCGCACACGCTTTCAAAAGACACGAACACAGGCAACAACACTGAGACCGAATATTCGTTCGACCAGGGTATCACCATCGAAAACACAAAGAAGAAAGGCTACGCTACCGGTGCCTCCAGCACCATCAAGTATTCTGCAAACATCGACTACACCGTCCACTTCCCTGCGGAGATGAACGTCAGCAAAGTAGCGTTCTACGGTTATGACAACTACGACGAGGATGCATATATCAAGAACTTTAATGGCACGGACTACGGCCCCACTGACTACGTGTTCCCCGCAAAGGACGGAAGCAATCCCACCAATGTCACCCATACCTTTGAGTTGCCTCAACCAAATGAACACAGCTTCTCGTTCACCATTGGTGAAAAACAGTGCTGTCTCATAATTACCTTATACGAATCAGGCAACGCCACAAAGGTAGCTCTTCCCGTCCGTCATTCAGCAGATGAAAAGGGGGCCTACTATCTCCTTGACGGTTCACGCGTCGACAAGCCTCAGAAAGGCATATATATTACACATGGAAAGAAGCTTTTTAAAACACACTAAAAGAGAAACTGACATGAAAACAATCGGAAGACTTATCATTGGCATGCTGACTATGGTCGGCATGCCAATGTTCGTTCAAAATGTGAGCGGACAACAACTGCCTTACAAGAACCATGAGCTCAGTGCTGCTCAACGCGCCGATGACCTTCTCGGACGGTTGACGCTCGACGAGAAAGTCAAGCTGATGATGGACCAGTCACCAGCCATCGAACGACTCGGAATACCGCAGTTTCAGTGGTGGAACGAAGCGTTGCACGGCATCGGCCGCAATGGCTTCGCCACCGTCTTTCCTATCACGATGGCAATGGCTGCATCGTGGGACGACGTGTTACTGTACGAGGTGTTTACCGCCGTCAGCGATGAAGCTCGCGTAAAAGCACAGCAGGCCAAGCGTACGGGCAAGATACAACGTTACCAGAGCCTGTCGTTCTGGACGCCGAACATCAACATCTTCCGTGATCCGAGATGGGGACGTGGACAAGAAACCTACGGGGAAGACCCCTACCTCACCTCAAAAATGGGACTTGCTGTAGTACGTGGTTTACAAGGTGTTGGTTATCATGGTGAAGACTTGGGAATCAGCAAATATCGTAAGTTGCTGGCTTGTGCCAAGCATTTCGCCGTTCATAGCGGTCCGGAATGGAACCGTCATGAATTCAATGTCGAAGACCTGCCTGAGCGTGACCTCTGGGAGACCTATCTGCCTGCTTTCAAGGCGTTGGTGCAGGAAGGGAAGGTGGCCGAGGTAATGTGCGCCTACCAGCGCGTCGATGGTCAGCCTTGTTGCGGACAGACACGCTACGAGCAACAGATACTACGAGACGAATGGGGTTTTGACGGTCTCATCACCAGCGACTGTGGAGCCATCCGCGACTTCCTGCCGCGTTGGCACAATGTTGCGAAAGACGGCGCTGAGGCATCAGCAAAGGCCGTTTTAGCAGGCACCGACGTGGAGTGTGGCTCAGAATACAGGAACCTGCCGGAGGCCGTTCGCCGTGGCGACATTAAGGAGTCTGACCTCGACCGCTCGCTGCGTCGTCTGCTCATAGCGCGATTCGAATTGGGCGACTTCGACCCAGACGAGATGAACCCATGGACAAGGATTCCCGAGAGTGTTGTAGCCTCGAAAGAGCACAAGCTGCTTGCCGAGCAGATGGCGATAAAGAGTATCGTGCTTCTTCAGAACAGGAACAACGTGCTGCCCTTAGGCAACCCTTCATGTAGCACGGCGGGATCAAGCAACGACATTGTTGTCATGGGACCGAATGCCAACGACTCGGTGATGATGTGGGGCAACTATGCTGGTTATCCTACACATACTTACACGGCGCTCGATGCTATCACCTCGAAAGCAAAGGAACTGAACCCCAATAGTAAGGTGAGATACATCCAAGGCTGCGGACTGACACGCAACGAAATCTTTGAGAGCCGCTATGGAGACCTCAAAGACAACCATGGACAGCGAGGGCTGAAGGCTACCTACTGGAACAACACGAAGATGGAAGGGACGCCTGCTGCCGAGGTGACTATTGGTACAAGTATCAAGCTAAGCAACGGTGGCAACACGGTCTTTGCACCCGATGTGAACCTTGAGAATTTCTCAGCACGACTGGAAGGAACATTCACACCCAAACAAGACGAGACACTCATCTTCACTATTAGCGGCGATGACCGTCTGCGCCTGCTCCTCAATGGCGACACGCTTGTCAACATCTGGAATCCGCGCCAGCGCATACAGGGCGGAAGGAAAGAAGTACCCGTAAAGACAGGGAAGACATACCACGTGCAGATCGACTATATCCAGGAGACTGGCTATGCGGCCCTGAACTTCGACATACAAAAGAGGCTCAACCCCACTGCCGAGGAACTGCTGGCACAGATTGGCAATACTCAGACCATTATCTTCGTCGGAGGCATCTCTCCCAGTCTCGAGGGTGAGGAGATGCGAGTTAGCGAACCAGGCTTTAGAGGTGGCGACCGCACAAGCATCGAACTTCCCCAGACCCAGCGCGACCTGCTGTCAAAGCTTCACAAAGCAGGCAAGAGAATCATCTTCATCAATTGTTCGGGCTCGGCCATGGGACTGCTTCCGGAGACGGAAAGTTGCGATGCCATCGTTCAATGGTGGTACGGCGGTGAGGCAGGTGGTTTGGCATTGGCAGAAACGCTCTTCTACGGCGGGCTGGCTCCCTCCGGCAAACTGCCCATCACCTTCTACAAGAGTACCGACGACCTCCCTGACTTTCTGGACTATACAATGAAGAATCGGACGTACCGTTACTTCGAAGGAGAGCCATTATTCCCCTTCGGCTATGGTCTGACGTACACAACGTTCACAATCGGCCAACCAACATTCAAGAACGGGAAAGTGACCGTAAAAGTCACAAACAACGGTTCTGGCGGCTGCGCAAAGGCGACAGAGACGGTTCAGGTGTACGTCCGGAACATTGCTGATAAGGAAGGTCCGCTGAAGTCGTTGCGTGCCTACCAGCAAGTGACTTTGGCCAGCGGCGAGTCTAAAGATATCAGTATTGACCTCCCTCTTAAGAGTTTCGAGGGCTGGGACGTTGCCACAAATACAATGCGAGTTGTTCCTGGCCAATACGAGGTAATGGTCGGTAGTTCAAGTGCAGACAAGGACTTGAAAAAGACTGTTGTCAACATCAAATAAAAAAAATCGGGGTTGGTGCCCCGATTTTTTTATCATTAACAGCTGCTTGCCTATTCTGTCTTTTTCGACGAAGCTTTCTTTGCAGCTGGTTTCTTCTCAGACTTTGCAGACTCATACTTCTCGAGTTTGGCCTTCAGACGGGTAATCTCCTTGTCCTTCATCTCAATCTCATCACCCTGGTTCTTGATGGTCGTGAGCAGACCCTCGAGCTCGTCGTTGTCGATGTCGAGCGGATAGAGGGCGTTGACTCTGTTGATGAAGTCGCCGAGGATGTTCATGTAGTTGGTGAAGGCGTCGAACGGTCCGCTGTAGATGCCACGGTCCAGTCC
>JAEEGL012737534.1_pt1 | contig 24461 bp, 22 predicted proteins | sample 9134231 | NCBI WGS metagenome assembly JAEEGL01 (sample SAMN16246548, study PRJNA631951) | gut metagenome | biome: gut microbiome; feature: rumen; material: fiber-attached | host: Bos | place: Iran: Karaj | collected 2018-10
CAAAAGTTTTGTGATAAACAATAAGTGCGGACGGTATGTCCCATTTTATTGTGCCCCTTGCCGTGTTCAAAAAAATTTTTCCGTATGCTTTTGCTGTCTGCATGTTTTTTTTGAATTATTAGTTAATGGGTATATTTAGGAATTGTTTCATTCCCTGTACGGCTCGATTAACGCGCCGAAAGACTTCTCCGTTATTCGGAGATAAGACTTTATTTAATTCCTCCTGTGAGGACTCTCACTTCCCCCTTTCCGAACACATATTGGCTCGGAGCACAATTAGGCATTATACATGAATCAAAAGAAAAAGTGTGAACAAATTGTAAACTCTTTCGAAACAAATTATGTACGACATTCTTTTTTCTTGAAGTTAAATGTTTTTCTTGCACGACGTCAACAGAATGCTTTTTCTATACCTACCTATTTGGGTCAATAACATATGTATCGGCTCAAATAGAACATTCGTGAAAAAAGCAACTGTCACCTTCACACCACATTCATATTACAATTGGAAGGTCCTTTATAGGCTCCGCTCCTATAAGATATTAGGATTAGAATAATGAACAGTACTGAAAAAGGAGTAATTCCGCCAACGACCTTAAACGCTTTAATCAGCAAACTCTGACAATAGATTGCTCCTACTCACTTGAATATACTTCATTTAAAGAAACAATCAGTTTTCACTGTATTGTTTTTCTTCTTAATTTCAGTATCTGGATATTTATACTTGAACATAAACCTATCGGCTTAGGATTGGTTCCACTACCTCATTCCGCAAAAGACAACATTCTTGCAACCTCTTTCGTGGATTATATCTCTGCCCATGACCTATTACAGACATCATTAAGTGGTCCAAAATCATATGTATATCTTCAGATATCTGCATATTATCAATATTCACATGAATACAATAATCTGCTATCTGTTTCATCTTTCCACCATCATAACCCACAAGAGCAATTGTACTTGCCCCAACCTTTTTAGCATGCTCCATTGCATTTATCACATTAATACTATTTCCTGAACCGGATATTCCTAATAAAATATCCCCGGCTTCAATCCTCCCCTTAATCTGATATCGAAAAACTTCATCATAGCCAATATCATTAGAGATAGCCATCATTATCGGAACATTATCTGACAAGCATTGGAACTTAAACTGCGATGCCTCGTCATTTAATCCTTTATTAAAATCACACACAAAATGACTAGCAGTAGCGGCACTACCACCGTTTCCGCAAACGTATGTTGTTTTGTGTCGAGCCTTAGCGTCTTCTAAAACGTTCATAACAGCATTTACGCTGTCTAAATCTAATGACCTAATCACTTCAATTTCTCTATCAAGATACTCCTTAAGATTAGCCTTGTAATTCATATCACATTTCGCATCCTCTTACTATAAAATACCTAACTAGTACTATTACATGTCGGCGTTTATTACATCCTTTACCGTCTTTCTTACAGCTTCATCAGAAGAGTATTTAGGACGCCAACCAGTACTAAGCACTTTAGTGATATCATAACTAAATCGTGGAACATCCCCCTTCCAACCGCGATTACCACCCGTATAATTGAACTTAACATTTTTTAGCCCTAACTCTTCAACAACAATTTCTGCAATTCGCGTAACAGTGGTACCTTTACCTATAACGCCGATATTATATACCGTTTCCCCACCACCGAATTCTTTTGCAAGTTTCATAATTGCTTCTATCAAATCCTGGATATATATATATGGCTTACACTGAGTTCCATCACCAAGTATTTTCAGCTCCTTTGGGTTATTTTCCAATTTCTTAATAAAGTCAAACACAACGCCATGTGTTAACCTTGGTCCTATAACATTGGGAAATCTGAATATAATCGCTGACATATCACACATCGAAACATATGAACTTATTAATGCCTCTGATGCCAGCTTAGCCCCTCCATAATACGATATAGGCATCAACCCCCCTGTTGTTTCCGTCAAATCTACGTCAAACAGCTCTCCGTAAACAGCTGAAGTTGAAGCAAAGAATAACTTTTTTACATTGTATTTTCGCATACTCTCCAAAATAACTCGTGTAGATAGTAACGTATCACGAAAATCTATTTCTGGTTCTTTACCCCCTTTTTGAATGTCTGAATTGGCTGCCAAATGAAATACAACATCTATTTGTTCTTCTTCAAACATCCGGTCAACTCTTCCCTGATTGGAAAGATCAATTTCATAAAATCTGAACTTTTCTCCATTTTTGATATGAGTTATGTTTCGTTTACCCATAACTAATTTATCTACACATATAACTCTATTCCCTTCAGCCAATAAAGCATCAATCAAATGGCTTCCTATAAACCCTGCTCCACCCGCAACTAAAATATTCATCAAATGCTCTCCCTATCTACATGCACAATAGATGCTCCACTATTATCCATCTCAAAATTCATCTCCCGAAATTTACTTAGAGCTCTTCTTACCGCATCTTGTTTATTAGGCTTAACATAAAAAATCATGAATCCTGCTCCACCTGCTCCCAAGAGTTTTCCGCCTAATGCTCCTGCATTCATTGCATTTTCATACGTCTCATCAATCAAAGGATTCGTTATCCCATTTGCCAGTGTTTTTTTCAACATCCAATTTTCATGGAGTAGTTCTCCCATTGCATCTACATTGTTCTTCTGAAGTTCCTCTTTGAGCATTCTTGTCAAATCGCACATTTGCTTCTGAGCTTTAACCTTATCCGATTTTCTCACATTATTGTTCTGTTCCTTTAGAATCTCTGCCGCCGAATGAACGCCGCCAAGGTAAAACATCATTATGTTATTTTCAAGCATTTTATAACTTTGAGGTGCCATTATTATTGGTTCTATATTCACAAACCCATTTCGCTTAAATTCATAAAAATTCAAACCGCCAAATGCAGCTGCGAACTGATCCTGTTTTCCTATTGGCGCTCTCAGTTTATCTATTTCCACTACACATGCGTCTTTAGCGAGCTTGTACTTACTGACATATTCCCCTTTAAATGTATATAAAAGATGAAGCAATGCAACCGTAAATGCAGACGATGATCCTAGTCCCGTGCCTGACGGGATATCAGCCATCGAAGTAATTTCCACTCCCATGATTCCAAAAGTTTTTAGACATTGCCTAAAATATTTATGTTCTATTTCATCATAATTCTTCACAGTCTCGGTCTTGGAATATTTTAACCTTATCTGATCTTTATAAAAGTAGTTATGTATAGTGAGATACATATACTTCCTAATAGATGTGCTCAACACACATCCTCCATATTCTTCATAAAAGCTCGGAATATCGCTCCCACCGCCACAGAAAGAAACTCTGAAAGGCGCTCTGGTAATAATCATTTAACATCTCCAATCTAGGCAAATGAATTCACAGATAATAATGCGCATGTATCCAAATAATAATCAATTCTTAAGTATTATTTTTACTGCTGCTTTAACGTCTGATGCATATGCATCAGCCACACAATCTACATCATCAGAATCTCCAACCAATATCGTTTTACATCCCGCTGCCTTACCAGCCTTAATGTCGTTTTCCCCGTCACCTATCATCCACGAATCTTTTAAGCAAATATTAAAATCTGAGCATGCTCTAAGAATCAACCCTGGGCTGGGTTTACGACATTTACATTGAATTTTTAATTCTGTTATTTCCCCTTTATAGCCCTTATCAGGATGATGTGGGCAGTAATATATTCCATCTAAATATGCCCCCACCTTGCCAAGCAGTGTCTCCAATTTATTATGAATCTCACGAAGACCTTCAATCGTAACTTCACCTCTGGCTATTACAGGCTGATTAGTAATTACTATAGCCAAATACTCTGACTGATTGATAAGCTTTATTGCTTCAGCCGCGCCTTCAATTAATTCAAGTTCTTCCGATTTACGCAAAAAACCAACATATTGATTGAGTGTTCCATCACGATCAAGAAAAATCGCTTTTTGTGGTTTCCTTCCATTTTTTGCCCCAACTATGCCATTTTGAAAATCTTTACTTACTTGCTTAAATCTTTCAGGGGTTCCCATGTCTTTGCAATACTCAGGCGAATCATAAATAAATATCTTTTTTGATTCACATAATGGTTTCAATACGTCCCTGTCTAAATCGACTTTTATAGTTTTACCATCCGGGCCAACCGTTCCCAAATCTTCCGTTCGAATACCCATTCGTTGAATTGCCAAATCCAAAGCAGCAGGATCTATTACTTGCAACCCGGCATTTACTCGATTTTTATAATATTTCGGCCTACAGTCCTCCTTTGTAATCCAAGAAACAACCCTCCCATCCGCATCGGATACCAGAAGGCTACTGTCAAAAGGATGCGAGTTCGGATGCGTGAACACCGTCACTAATGCTTTTTTCGAATTATGATATTCAACCATCTTAGTAAAGTCCACATCAAAAAGTGCATCAGCAATTAACAAAAGAAACGGTTCATTTCCCAATATATCGCGCACTTTAAAAAGTGCTCCTGCGTTCCCCAAAGGTTCATCTTCGACAAAATATTGTATTTTTACTCCAAATCGAGAGCCATCTCCAAAGTAATGCTCTATCTGATCTGCCATATAAGAAACTGTAAGTATAATGTCCTTAAATCCTTGGGATGATATACTCTCTATTTCCCTCTCCAAAATTGGCTTCTCACTTCCGTTTTTATCTTTTATTGGTATTAAAGGTTTGGGAATATTCGGATATATTTCAGCTATCCGCGTTCCTTGTCCTCCCGCCATAATTACTGTCTTCACCCCTATTAACATCCTTTTCTAAGTGGTCTAGTCCGCAAAAACAAGATGAAATGCGATATAATTTAAAGTATTTTTCTGATTAGATATCCGATTATGGTAGCCCGTCTTGACCTACCTTATTTATATTTTCACGCTCACTGGCAAACCATATTTTCTTTCCTGATAGCGCTCTCACTTATCAAATCTTTTATACCACCGAGAACCTCAAAAGCATAACTATCATTATATTTTAAAGCAATCTCTTTCAAATCTTTCCACATTAATGAGTATGTTTTCACCGCATCACATGCAGAATAACTTTTGGTCTTATCTACAAAAAGTAAAATATCTTTCCTATACTTTACTAACTCGTTTGAAATATTACCTACCTTAGGAGAATATTCTACTTTGCATACACCACCAACGTAAAAAGGTATCGCTTCAATCAGTTTTTTGGGATACCACAAATCTCTCTTATTACGTCTTTTCCCTCCCACCAAAGAAAGTTCCTCATCGAACTTTTCAATCATCTCAAACGACAGCATATCGCCCAGAAATATTATTCCATTATCATTCATAAGAGAAACGCATTTTCTTAGCACATCAAAAAAATAATTATATCCCGGGAAATATTGAGCAACACTATTGATAATAACGCAATCAATTTTATCAACTTTCAGCTTTTCTATTTCCGAGGCATCACGTTGTTCAAGTTGAACATTAACAATTCCCCTTATAGCCAATTCTCTTTCCGTCTTCTCAATAGTTTTCTTAGATAGGTCTATTCCATAATACATTGATACTTTAGGTGCCACCTTAAAACATGTGATGCCCGAAGCCACCCCAATTTCTAACACATTATCAGTAGACCGTAAGTATCCTCCAATCTTTTCTAGCACGTTTCCAGCGTACTCATCCATTTCCTCCTGCGAAAACGGCTCTCCGCTAATACTGCTGACCCATCCCGATTGCGATATAATATCATCGCTCTTGTCTGCTATATTGTCCCATAGAAGTGCCTGTACCTTTTTTTCGCCGGACTCCGGTTGCATTGGATTTTCCCCATCAATAAGTATCAACCTTTGAACACTTTCTAACTGCCAAGATAATTTTATAGCAACATCAAGAAACTCCTCCTCGCAAAGTAAAGTGTCTGCTTTAAAGGCTTTTGCTTCAAAATATAACTCTTCATATCCTTTTCTTCTTTTGCCAATCCTATCTGTTTCATATAGAAGCATTTCTTTTTCAAGAATTTGACTAGAGAACAAACTATTTGTTTCTCCATGATATATTTTTTTTGCCAAAACCAATATTCTACTCATGCAACATCCCCCATTATCCTTTTCTATACTCGCTATAATCATTCAGACTGCATCGGCTATATCAAGGATCAATCTTTCTGTGTCTTTCCATCCAAGGCAAGGGTCGGTGATTGATTTTCCATAGATTCCCTCACCGATTCTTTGTGAGCCTTCTTCAATATAGCTTTCTATCATTACCCCCTTAACAAGACGATGTATTTCATTATCATCGTTTCTAGAATGAAGAACATCCTTTACAATACGAATTTGTTCTTTGAACTGTTTATTTGAGTTATCATGATTAGCATCAATGATCACAGCAGGATTTTGAAGTTTATGAGTATTATAAAGAGATAGAAGTTCTCTTAGATTTTCATAATGATAATTAGATATCGCTTGCCCGCTAGTGTTGGTAAAACCTCTCAAAACACAATGTGCAAACTTATTCCCATTGGTCTTTACCTCATAACCTCTATAAATAAATGAGTGTGGTTGCTGCGCAGCATAGACTGAATTCAACATTGCATTCAACGCCCCGCTTATCGGATTCTTCATCCCTGTTGGAATATCAAATCCACTAGCTGTTATTCTATGTTCCTGATCTTCAACTGATCTGGCTCCAATTGTCATATAAGACACAACATCCGAAACGTATCCCCAATATTCTGGATATAGCATCTCATTAGCGGCTGTAAGCCCAGTTTCTTTAATTACCCTAATCAACATATGCCGCATCATCATCAATCCCACTCTAAAATCTACTTTGCCTGCAGGATCCGGCTGAGAAGTAATCCCCTTATATCCGACGCCAGTTGTTCTCGGCTTGTCTGTATAAACTCTAGGAATCAGCACGATTTTATCTTTAATTTTTTCATTTAAATTTCCAAGTCTTGTCACATAATCAACAACCGCATCTTCATTATCAGCAGAACAAGGTCCAACAATTACCAGAAATTTATCACTTTTTCCCTTTAGAACATCTGTAATCATTTTATCTCGTCTATTTTTTATTCCTGCAAGTTTGTCTGTTAAAGGAAAAGTTTCCTTTATCTCGTCCACAGTAGGAAGTTTCTGAATATATTCAAAAGACATTATTTTACCTCGGTAACAAAATAATAAAGCTGTATCGCAACATGCTATATAGACGAAATCAGATTACTTATACCCGGCAGATTATTACGTTTGAACAAAATGAAATAATTATCCTTAGCAGCTTCGCTAATCTCCTTGTATGAGAGCCTATCGAATTGTTTTAAACTTATCTCTCCTCTGTAATAATCCCAAAAATTTTCTATTAGTTCTTTATCACTGAATTTACTATAAAAATGAACAATGTTATGTTGCATTTCAGAAATAATTAAATGTCTATCTCTTGGGTGCTCCATATGATAATTAAGCAGCGACTTGTCATATACGAATTTTGCTCCATGTAAATATAAGCGATACCCCAGTTCGATATCTTCGAACCCCCATCCACGAAAAGCTTCATCAAATCCATTTATTTCTACCAATCTCTCCCTAGAAACCGACATATTTCCGGTCGTACAGCATAACCAATGTTTGCTTACATCAACATTATTAAAAATAATATCTCGAGATTGGCTTGAGTATATATCCGCTCTAGAATTTGAAAACAATTTATCCATGCTATTCCTAAATTTATCAAGCGACAAATCCCGCGCAAAAGAAAATGTCTCATTAGTTAAATATATCTGTTTGCGTCTTCCCAAATTCACATACGAACTATTATGAAGGTAATTATTCCAATGAAAAGTCAAAAAATCTGAACTTACCAACGAGTCATCATCAGAAAAAACAATAAGTTCACCCGTCGAATGGTAAATCCCCGCATTTCTGGCAGACGATCTCCCACAATGAGGCACATGAATAATACGTAGGTTTATCCTATCCGCAAATATCTTAAGCTTGTAATCGTCAAAATAATCTGAACCATCATCGCAAATAATCAGTTCAAACTCATCCCTTGGAAAATCCAAGAAATAATAGCTTTTCAATGTAACAAATAAAATGTCAAATTTATTATAAGTTGGTATTACTACTGATATTTTCATTTTCCTCAAATTTGTAAAATGGCGCCGAATATCATAAGGCTCCTGTACAATTCCATTATTACGCTACATCTCCCAACTTAGTTCTTATAAGATTCGCTATTGTCTTAACGCTGGTAAACACTTCTGGAATAAGCTCATTATCTTCAAACACAACACCGAAAGCAGCTTCCAATCTCATTACCGTTTCAATAATCATGATAGAATCAAAGTTATACCCGCCAGCAAGCAGATAATCGTCATCATTAATATCCCCAACATCTATATCAGCTTCCATCGCATCAATTATTGCCTTTTTTATTTCATCTTCAATTCTGTTTTCCATTATCTTTCTCCTTTTAGCCCGCAATTCATAAGTCCAAATCTTTATTTGTCAACAATTCATCCTGAAACTGTTTGAGTTCAACAAATTCACTGACCATGACGTTTCTATAACTCTTCTCTATATCATAGTTCTCTATTATATTTTTCTTTGCAGCTCTCCTGATACTAATTAATTCTTCCTCTGATGTTCTATCTATGGCAGTTATCATTTTAGCTATTGATGAAGGATTGTTATCAGTAACAAATCCATATTTTCCGTCATTAATGACTTCTTTAAACACGCCCGTCTGGTTAGCCAAAATTACAGGGCCATTATCAGAAGCACAATACATAGCTTCCATAATTGTAACTGCTCCGGGTTCTGATTCTGACAAGAAACAAGCACATACAGAATTTTTCCACTGAAGTAATGCATTAATTAATCCGAAATCCTTATTTCGCTGGACCACAGTACCTCTAAGATTATTACCTTGTATATAAGTAACCAGACTGGGAAAGTCTCCATTTGTTATTGCCACAGGAAAGAAATCGTAACTAAGTTTTGTACATGCAGAAAAAATCAGGTCTAATCTTTTATAATGAGCCGGGCGTCCCCATGAAAAAATCAATTTCTTATCTGTTGGAATAGAATATTTCTCGAGTGTTGATATAATTTCAGTTTGGCCAATTTTTTTAAAGCGCTTATCACGCAAACATATTCCACTTCTAGCAGCAATAAATGAATCATTTGTTATTGCATATTCTTTTTTGAACAATTCCTTCATGTATTCAGAAACATATCCAATCTTGGCTTTTCTAGAAAATTTTGTCCAAACAGAAGCCAGATAATCCATTGCCAAAATATTCTCATCCTTTTCTTCACGGAACGAAGAAAAGGCAGAATCATGAGTTATATATAATGTATTTATATTTGCATTAAATGCACGAATTTGCTTGTTTATATACACCTGCATTAACGCAAAGCATGTACTACCGAATATTACCAATAACTGATCATGTTTCTCTGCAACTTCAAATGCAACGTTTGATGCAGCAGCACTTAAAACAGTCCAATTTCTAACATCCTTTATCCAATCTTCACCATATGTGTCATTGACCAAACGGTAAAACTTTCCACCTGTTCCCTCTAATATTTCCTTAACTTTGTCATAACCATCTTGATTATATGATGGAATAATCTTAAGTAATGCTGGTTCTGCTGCATATAATGTCAATGATATATCATGTTTCAGTAATACATCGCGTATTTTCGAGAGATAGCAAATGAAATTCCTATTATATCTTGCAATTCCTCCACTTTGATGCTGAATGCCCTCAGATGTAGCAAAAAGTATTGCGTAATCTTTCATGATTTTTCCCCACAAGCGCATTTTCTGAGAACATAATCTGATATTCCGGAAATATTATCAAATGCTCCGGATACCAAATCTTCATCGTCTATTTCAAACATAAATCTGTTCTCTATAGCCACAATGAGATCAATAAGAATAATGGAATCCACTCCATATACGCTTAGGCTCTCTGAATATTCTAACTTATCTGGTATAGAAAGATTGTTCTCCTTACATTTACTTATAACATCCTGTTCAATAAGTTTTGAAACTTCCTGTTTTGTCATAATTCCTCCCATCTTGAATTCATTTGAGAATTCATATATTCTTTTTTAAAGCTTCTATATATTTCTTCTCATTTGAATAAATATCATCAAGATTCTCTTTTAATTTTATAAAATTCATTGCTGAATACTTTCGTGTTAACCGATATCTGGTGAGAGTTACTCGCAAAATGTTAAACGAACGAATGCAATCATCTATCGCCAACATAAGTTCACCGGTTTCAAGAAAAATGTCCTTAAACCTATATGCATCAATCTGTTTAGCATTTATAAATTTGTTAGTTCTGTCAATTAAATCAGATATATCCTTATTTAACCTTTCTTCATCAGTCACAGTTCTAAATATATCTTCTAATATTTCTCTCAGTTCTCTTATCCCATTACTGATGAGACTAAAGTTTACTTTTAAATTTCTCATAAGTTCGCTCTTATAATCGAACTCATCTCTACACAAATCTGAAGTCAAATAACAATCATAAAAGCAATAATCCAAATCCGAGTCTTTGAGAAAATTATCAACAAATCCTTTATACGACAATCTAATATCTTCCGAACTAATTTCTAAAGTCTGATAAGAAAGGCTATTAGTAATAGTGTGTTCTACGCAATAAAAAATATTTCTTTCATCATTAAATCCATATATCAATATAGCGCTAGGATTATGTTTCAATTTATACGTGTCCTTCCGAAAACTTTCAAAAAAAGTATCCACTTCAATGACCGCAACCCTGTTGCCATTTATTGACTTTTTTATGCAATCTACTACATCTTCCTTCGGACTTCTAAATACGACATCTATGCCTTCCGCCTTTAGAATATCCATATCCCTTTTTTCTTTTTTGCATCTCATAAAATAGGAGGCATCATAGTAATAGGTGTCATATGCAAGGAAACGATATATGTTTCTGTTATAGAATTTCAAAAGATTAAACAAAGTCATATAATAACAACTTCCATAAAAGATGTCGTTGAACAATTCTATTTCATTTTCTTTTTTTATTTTAATCTCCATAACAACACCCAATTTACGCCCCGATAGCCAACTTACTATCGATTAACTCCGCCAAGCTCTTAAGTGAAATATCATTTTGTAAATCTATATCATTTAAATCCACAGAAAACTGATCAAAAATAACGGATATAATAGTCATATAATCAATCGAATCGCCGCCAAGCTCATAGAACATATCTTCTTTTCTAATGTTTTTTATGTCTAAAACATCACTCCATATTTCCCTCAGTTTTAACTCTGTATCAGAAAAATCTTTATCATCAATCATTTCCACAGGCAACGCATTTCGAAAATTAAGGAGTTGTTTAACATCAAGTTTGCCATTACTGTTTAACGGGAATGAATCTACTACAAAATAATCCGCCGGAGTCATATAGTTTGGTAAATATTTCTTTACCCATGTTCTGATACAATCAGAATCCCAATCTGCTTGTGGAACGATAAAAGCAATTATCTTTTCATTCTCAACACAAACAAAAGAATCTTTAACTTTTCCCGATTCTTGAATGACTTTCTTTATTTCTTCGAGTTCTATCCTGTTACCTCTGATTTTCACCTGATTATCTTTTCTACCATGATAGATTAAATCACCGCACTCATTAAACTCACCCAAATCACCTGTTTTATAAACTTTTCGTCCTTCGTGATGCGGGTCAGGAATAAACGCCCCTTCATTCAGCATAGTATTCAGATATCCCAAAGATACTCCGCTTCCACCGATGGCAATCTCACCAATTCCCTCCGAAATTAAATGATTCTCTTTATCAAGCAGAAAGACTTCAGTATTATCTATTGGAGATCCTAGAGTTATGTCATCAAAATCGGTTACTCTCTTATATGTTGACCATACTGTTGTTTCAGTAGGACCGTAGACATTCCACAACAAACAGCTCAGATGCTCTCTTATATATCGAGCGCAAACAATATCTAATACTTCACCACCTAACATTAACTGTTTTACACTTTCCAACCGCGAATAAGCCTTATCTACGGCTATCAGTGTTTTAAATTTCGAAGGTGTTAACTGTAGTATAGTTGCCTTATTTTTTTCTATGCACTGCAGAAAACTTATGGGATTTTCTAGTTCGGAATCTCTTAACACAAGAAGGCTCGCCCCACAATACAAAGGGAGTAGCATTTCCAATATTGATATGTCAAAGCATACTTTTGTCGAAAACGCTATGATATCTGAATTACAAACATCAAGGATTGACTTAAAACTATTTAGCATATTAATAGTATTTTTTTGGCTCACAGCTATTCCTTTTGGAACACCGGTTGTTCCAGAAGTATACATGATATACGCAGCAGGGTTATCACTATCATATATATCTGATGGAACGGATTTAATAATGTTACAGCACTCCTTTATAGATATCTCATCGATATACACAAATCGAATTGGATAAGTTACCTGTTCTTGTAATTCTTTAATCATTAAATCGAATTGATGTGAAGAAATAATAACACGACATTTTGAATCCTCTATCATGGCCTTAATTCGAAGAATAGGAAGACTACTATAAATGGGCATATATATAAGATTTTTTTCTAACAGTGTCAAAATCGTAGTAATCAAGCCTATATCTCTAGCAAGAAGGACTCCGCATATATTACCCGGCTCAAGTGTAAGAATTTTGCCTAATTTATCGACCTCATTCATCAGTTCCGCATAACTGTATCTTTTTTCACCAGCTATAACAGCATTTAACTCTGGATGCAACTGAGCCTCTTGCTCTATTCTTTTAAATAAAAACTTTGTATCATTCATCATAACTATCCCTTTTCACCGTGCTGTTCAAAAAATATATATCCAAAATAACTCTATATTGCTCTTCGTTCACATAGTCTATATAGACACATAGCATCATGGCCACTTTTAAAAAATTATTAGAGATTAACAGCCTTACATATTCGTCAATTCCTATCTCATCATCTTGGTTTGCTAATAACGTAAGCGCTGGTGAATTTGTCTTCAATTCAATAGATAAAAAACTTGCCAAGCCATTTACAGGTGTACACCTGAAAAGTTTCGAGCTAGCCATACCCCTATAATGTGTACCCTCAATGCTCTTAAAAAAGCTTCTAATGTATGGCTGCTGAACAGTATCACTAACAACAAAAATTCCCAGCTTATCGTTATAATACTCAGGGAAATGTTTAGTTAACTCATTTATACAACAGTCCTTAACAAAAGGATAAAAACCATTCCAATCAGCTTCATCTATTATGACACGGTCTCTAGCGTATAGGTTAGACATATACCTCATTGTTTACCTCTTTTCCATCTTACAGCATCACACCTATCACGCTAAATTAACCGATTTATAGTGAATTGATGCTATATTCCCACCAAACGATGTACTTACGTGAATAATATTTTTTAGTTCCATATCCTTTGGCTTTTTCAGATATCTCAAGCCAGACATTGCATTTTCCACTCCATATAACGGAAGCGCTGTTTGGGTTTCGATAGACTTAATCGCAGCTATTCCCTCTACAATTCCAGAAGCCCCCAAAGTATGGCCTATTATAGCTTTAATATCTGCTACAAGCGGATGGTTATTACCATACTTTTTTAGCAAGCCATTGTAAATAGCTTCATCATTGTATTTAGTTCCATTAGCAGACACTAATAACGTTGTATCCGATGTTTGCGAAATATCATAATCTAATGCTTTATTTATATTTTCTCCTGTAAGATCCGGAACCATTAAGTGATATGCTTCCGAATAACTCTTATAACCTGCTATTTCCGCATAAATATGCGCGTTTCTTTTCTCAGCATTTTCAAGAGTTTCTATTACTACCGCCCCTGCGCCTTCTCCCAAAAGCATACCCGAACGAGCCAAGTCAAATGGCTTCATCGAATCTAGCGCCATACCCTTTGTTGATCTTATCCCCGCCAAAATGTGACTGTTTAATGTTTCACATCCTGCCACAATTACTCTGTCATACATTCCATCCTTTATAGTTAAATAAGCCATACCCAGAGCATTCATGCTTGATGTACAAGTTGAAGAAACTATAAATGGATTCATTTTTAGTCCGAAGTATCTTTTTAGCGGACGTATAGATTCAGCTATGTTATATGAGTCGAACCGATCGTGATTAAAACGAATTAGCTGTGTCTCTATTTGACTAATATTTCCTAGTGCAGTACCTATAAACAGCGGCGTATCTGGAAGGTCTGAAACACCTACCTTTGAATCATTAAGCGCTTCAGAAATAGAATGTATCAAATAGTCCGCAAAAAAGTTTTCTTCTTTAGACGTCGAAACAAACCCTTTAATATCTCCTACCTTAAATGTTTTTTTAATATCTTCAAACATCTTTGCAGAAATGCCTGATATTCCTGCCAATATTCCATTCCAGTATTGAGTCGTATCACAACCAATTGCATTGATAGTTCCTACGCCCGAAACCACAACTCTCTTGCCCATAACGCTTCCTTGTTAATCTATTATTTGTTTAACTATCTATACCCCTCCTAGACATAACACCTAAGTGATGAGTATCAGTATTTCCACCAATCAATTATTTATGACTTTGTCATAGACAATTACATCCGCTTTTTCCAGTGACTCCTGAGAAACACTGGAATTATAGAAGTGATAAACCACATTCTCATGTAAAAGGAAGTTAGGATATAGTTTTTTCACTTCATCAGATGGCTCTTGAAACATTATTTTGTTTACTCCCCATGTCTTGCTTAGTTTTATATTCAAGCTATTATCACATAAGCCTTCACACTTACTAGCCATACAATTATTCATCCTGACAATAGGGCATGTTCTTCCAATTGAGGCTATAATGGATTTATCATGAACATATACCATAAAGCCATTATCATGCAAATACTCAATCGCTTCATCTATAAGGGGGAAGAAGCACAGTTCTACTCCTGTAACATTAAAATTTTTGAGCAGTTCCAATTTGCTTTTGTGATACATATTAATCATTAAAAGATTACGCTTTACTTCTTCTGATTCATCTCTTGTAATATAATCTCCCCATGGCACATAGGAAACACTGCGCACGAGCGTCCTTCCGATAATAATCTCATTAAAAGATAAGCCAGCCATCTTTAACCTATAAAGTAGCCCCAAATCATTAATCACAATAGAGTTAATCTTATATTTCTCATCAAGTTTCACTATTAAATCAAAAACTTGATTAGTATATGCTTCCGGAATGCGAGGAGTAACAATGTTAATGAACTCTAAATCCAACTGGCGCCCCAATAATTCACTCATGATATAGCAAAATTTGTTGACACAACCTTCTGTTCCGAATCGAATACTATCAACTATTTTGTAATCATATCCGAAATCGGTATTCGTACCTCTTATTTCTCTTATCATATTCTAGCTTCGACAATTCTACAGTATTGTCTATATTCCTTTCCCAATAATGACGTTCTTTTTCTATCTTATGTAATAGCCTACATATGATGCCGTGACCTCATTTTCTCTATACTTGCATCTATTTTTTTGACAATATATACGCTTCCACCATGGATAGCGCAGGCTTTCTAAGCCATTAAGGTATTCTTCCTCAGTCAAGCAACTTGTAGCCAAATCTATTGCTTCGCGGAATAATTTGGTAACTTTAGCTATCATTTCAGGATTTCGATCACGTCCAGCTATTTTTATTACATCTACCTTTTGATGAATGAGTTTCCAAATAGAGCACAAACCACATGTTAACTCTGCATCAAAGAGGCTATAATTTCTCTCCCTACCTTCTTCGTCAGTTATATAATATTGAGCTTTGCACGGCACACCTATACTTATTCCTTCTTCCGTATTATTCTCGCCCATATCATGAACAAAATTGCAAGCTCCATTAAAAAACGAACAACTTAAATAGCCGAAAACTTCTGTTTCCAACAAATTAGCTTTACACAAACTAACAATCTCTTCGAAGCCAACTTGATATGTCATTACTGCCCGTGTTACGCCAAGAGATTTTAAGAACTTCATTTGATCAACACTCATTGTGTCAAAAAACGTGCTAGCATGAATATTTACAGGAAGATTCATTTGTCCTATTTTATAAATAAGTCCCAAGTCGGCTATAATTACATTATCGACGCCACATTCGACGCCATCCAAAACATAATGAACAAAGTAGTCTTCTATCTCTTCCATACCAAACTCTGAAAACATTGGCATATTAGCCGTCAGACTTACTGCAACGCCGTGAGAATGCGCATATTCTACTATGCGAGACAACTCTCCTTTTTCAGGCGCAACCGATTTACTGTAATTAGACACCTGTCCCCTGCCCGAGAAAGAATACCTCTTAAATAGTGATGTCTTCATTCCAACGTATATCTCATTCGCCCCCGAATCAACTTGTAATACCGCTGATTCATATGTACTTACCGGTGATAATAAAATCATATTCAACTCTCCCTTAGCAATTTGATCCTACATAAGCCTTTTTAGCCTTGCTATAAATAACGTTTCCAATAATTGAAATGACAACAGCCATCAAAATTGATGCAATAAGCCACATCATGTCAGCCGGATTAATCAATACTTTTGTGGGTATTATCGCAATTAGCTGAAACGGAAGAACAAATGTAATTAAAAAATTTATCTTGCTGCCAAAAATGTCACCTGGATATCTATAAAAATCAGTAACATTCGTAAACACATTAAATATGCTGTTAACATCAATTATCCAAAAGCTAAGAATGTTTATGATAAATGACATCCAAAAATAAATGATTACGCCTAGTATCAACATAAATATATAACAACCAATTTGCTTCCCTGTTACCTGAACTCCGCTCTCAGCCAAACCGCATAGTAAATAGGTTAGTCCCACGCAGCAATTGCTTAGCCCGCTTCCTAAATTCATACTATTTAATGACAAGTAAAATATTTCCGATACAGGCTTCACAAAAACCATATCTAAGTCACCTTTACTGACCTGCTTTGGAATGCTAGTATGTCCATTAAAAAACAAAAACATATAAATTCCTTCTATAATAAAACTGGTTCCAAAAAAGAGCATGAATGACTCGCGATTCCAACTGCCAATCTGATCTATATTAGTAAAAATAATTTCAACAAACAGTATTCGAATAAAACAAAAACACAAATCAGTCAAGAACCCGGTAACAAATTCAAAACGGTATGTAATGTTTTTCTCAATGCAATTTCGAAGAATAATTTTCAGCATTCTAATGTATTTTTTCATATGGTATTTCTCTCCCATTATTATCCGCCAATCGAATCATATCTTTTTATTCCATGCTTCCACATAAAATTACTTATAATATGAAGCAAAAGAATCCATAAACATTGATACAGCATTTTCTGAAATATAACTGCAATAGATATATTGGTTGTAAGTATCTGAGCCGGAAAGTATACAGCATAGCAGAATGGTAAAACATCAACAATAGCGCGAAAACCCGTCGGAAGCATATCAATCGGAATGATCTCACCATTAAGAAATGTGATAATAAAGTTAAACGCAGTGAAGAGAGAGAACACTTCAGTAAACCAAAAAGTAAGAAGACTTATACAGTAATAAATGTAGAAATTAAGAATTACTCCCAATGCAATAACAAATATGCTAAAAAAATAATATAAAATACTTATTTTCAAGAAACGGCTAAGGAACAGTATAAATACAACGCCAAAAAACAACGTCGAGTATATAAGTTCTATCATTTTTTTTCCAAGCATTTTGCTCAGCCAATACTTTGTATAATTTAGAGGTTTTGTAAGATATTTGCTCAACTCACCGTTTTTAATTTCAAATGAAATCTCATAATGAAAAAAAACTTGATTTAAGTATCCCAAAACCATAACAAGTGCATTATAAAGCAATAAATCATTAAAACTGTAACTCTGAATATAGTCCTGACCTGATGATAAAAATGCGCCTTTCCATATTGAAATTTTTATAAAAAACGGAACAAGCAAAATAAAAAAACCAGAATAAAAAGATGCTCTGTACGTAAGTCCTTGCTGAATGCTATTTTTGAATGATATGATATATTTTTTTAAACTTGCCATAGTCTTTTCTTTCTTCTTTAATTCCTTAAATATTTCTGAACCACCTGTTCAAAATCCACTTCACTAATCTTGTAATCTAAAACGCTATATTCATTCAAAATTCTATTAGTTATTTCTTTTAGTCTATCTGTTTCTACTATTAACTGAACATTATTTTCATTGATTTGATGAATCCTACCAAACTGTTCAAAACCTTGTTCTGGCACAGCACTGGGAAGAGTTAACTCAAGCACTTTTTCACTACTAGCCTCTTTAGAAAGGCTGTCTATATTATCATCAAGGATTTTATGTCCCTTATTAATGATAATGACACGATTGCACAACTCAGATATATCCTTCATATAATGGCTGGTAAGCATAATAGTAGTATTGTATGCTTTGTTTATCTCTTTAAAAAACGTTCTTATGCTGTTTTGTGATATCAAATCTAATCCAATAGTAGGCTCATCTAAAAACAATATTTTGGGATTATGTAGTAATGAGCCTATTATTTCCATTTTCATTCTTTCACCAAGGGAAAGGGTTCGCACCGGCTTGAATATAAGCCCTTCAACGTCAAGCATGCTCACAAGCTCATTTAATCTCTGTTTATATTCATCTTCATCCAAACTATACATTGCTGCAAAAAGATCAAAACTCTCCTTGGCGGGTATATCCCACCAAAGTTGATTTTTCTGTCCCATTACAATCGAAAATATCTTCTTAAATTCATTTTTTCTTTCAAAAGGCGTAAATCCATCAACTGATATTTTTCCCGAAGTAGGATATATTATGCCCGACAACATCTTTAGTGTTGTAGTTTTTCCAGACCCATTAGTTCCCAAATATCCAACAATCTCACCTTGTTCAATCTCAAAACTAATGTCATCGATTGCGCGTATTGACTCATATTCTCTATGAATAAGGCTCTTCACCGCGCCTTTAATGCCTTCTCCTCTTTTAATAACCTTATATTCTTTACTGATTCCCTGAACAGATATTAACATTATCCTCTCCTGCTATTCTTGTTTTTACTACATTTCTTTCTTGTTTTACTGTTAAAATGTCCTATGTTAAGACGTTTTCTAACTCGTTCTAATTGATCAAAGACAATGTGCTCTTTTTTCTTTTTTCCCAAAACAACCCTCCCATAGTTTATGATTATCCTGTCGGACTAATCTTGTTGCACTCTATATTATGCACAAACTCGAGAAGAAATTTCTCTTCCAAATCTGCTATCTCACGTAGTGTATTACTCCCTTGTTCAAACGCTGAGACTGCAGACTGTTTACCGGGATTGATAAAATTTAGTTTTAATGCATTCCATTTCTTGTATATCTGTAATAGCTTTTCTTTAATAGAAGAACCCTCGTTTATTTCTAATAGTTTCAAATAATTTCCATAGCGTTGCTGTGCACACAAAACAACCATGTCTTTAAACGAATCAAAAAAACGATTCATTAGTTCTTCATTGCCCCATTTACCCATAAGATACATATCCTTACAAAGCACCCTAATTCCATTAATGCCCATATAAGTCACCGAATTATCACTAAATACCTCTTTGTTCATCAACATGTCAGAAACTGAACCAGCAAGAAGTAATCTACCATCTTTCTTTGAACCATTCTGTATCAACTTTATGTACTCAGGCTTCAGATGGTAAACATTGTCAGTCGGAGAGAATAACTCATCTATGTTTTGATAACTATACCTATGAACAGAGCCCTCTTCAAACCTGCGTGTGGAATCGTAATATATTAACTCCTGATTATCTTCGTTAAAACCAAACATCAAAATATAGTGTGGCGACTCAGCATGACTGACTTTATATTCTGCGAAATACGGCAGGCAGAAAGGATCGCAACTAACTATTAATGGATGTCCCATTTTTATATCTTTCTTCATCGCATTAAGTATGTCCGACGAATTGTCAAATTTGCATCGAACCAACTCAAAGCCATAGTACTTCTTTAGGACATCTCTTACACTAGTATATTCAGTCGAAATAACATATTCAGGAAGCCACTTTTCAAACTCTATTCCTATTCCCTCTCCAAATTTTCGAGTGTAACTAAAACTCCAATCTAATCCCAAAACATCCTTGACAAAATGAATGTTATGAAGATTAAGGATAATTGCCAGTTGTTCATATCCGCAAAACATTACATTTTGTGATTTAATATTTGGAATAATATAATCCATAGACAATCAACATCCTCATACTTTTTCCAACATCTTGACATTATCTGTTTTGGTATAAAAATCGCTTAACAACTCTGTTTCTAATTTCAACACATAAGATATTGATTTCTTCATATAGTCTAAATCACTTTCAGATAAATTTCCTTTTACCTTATTTTTCTTTAAACGCAAAGAACAAATATTAAGATTATTAACTATCGCTTCATATCCCAAAGCCAAAATTATATATAATTCATTCGAGGGTTCATTATTCAAAACTTCCTCAATGATATCTTTTATAAAAAAACGGCCAAACTTCAGCTCGAAGTACAAATCGATGGCCTTTTCCATTTCTTCATTATTATTCGGATCAATCTCATTGAGATATGAAATCATCCATGTTAGTTGACTCTTTCCGTAATAGAGTTTCTTACCGTTTGACTCTATTATTGGCCCGCTAAGATATTCATAAGCCAAAGTCTTCAGGCTGCTCTCTATCAACATTCTGCATTCTGCCTCGGATGGATTGTTACCAACCTTAACTTCTAAGCATCCATATTCATGCATCCTGGATTTATCTTCAATGTACTCTAATCCATTAACATACAGATTGCCTCTCCAAAACTTCAAAAAGTCCTCTATACTGACTTTTTCAAGCCTGACATTTGGCGTTGTATCATATACCCAAACTGATTTGTCATCAATCTTATATACGAGAATCGAGTGATCACTAACCCCAACAAGCGATTGGCCAAAAGTCGAAATAAAATGCTCACTGAGAAAATCATGCGAGTACGGAAGATAGTATGGTGTGCCAAACACAATACAAACATCTCCCGACTGCAATTTGCTTCGAATAAATTCTATGGGTTCTGAATCCTTAACGTTATAGTCATTCAATTCCACCCCCATATACTCTGTGCAGAAACTGTAATCCAAATCCATTGATTTCCAATATTCAATTTTTGCATCATTATTTGAATTTCCTACAGTCACACACGGCAATTCCAACAAAGCCGTGGCTGTTATTAAAGATATGCTACTATTAAACCCGCTACGTTTTAATTTTTCATTCAACAGCGGAATAAAGCATGGCAGATAGTAAGGTACTTCCTTTAGAAAACCATCTTCGCTAATCGTTTCTATCATATAACCCCATTTCTCTTTAGCAATCAGTTTTGTATATTAGCTGATAATTCCCCATAAACGCTTTAGAATTTTGCGTTTGAAACTCATGATAACAGAATAGTCATCCTTTTTCAAGCAAAAATTCATTTAGTGCCTGAATATTTATCAATTATTCTGCCATATCAATTATTAGGATGATTTGTCACTTGATATTCTCTTCCATTTGAGTCATAATATTATTCATTATTACCATATCATCACTCTTTTTTACGATATAGCTCACTAATGCATTTTGAAACTATTGCCATTTAATAAATGCTATAAAATTCTAATGAATAATTATCTACAAAATTGCAAATTGATTAATTTTGAATTTGTGAATCTAAAAGGAGAATAGGTTATAGTATGTCACAGATTGTTATAAAGAATCTTACTTTCGGGTATGAAGATGGATTGGAAAATGTTTTTGAGGATGTATCAATTGCAATTGATACCAGTTGGAAACTAGGGCTTCTTGGGCGAAACGGCAAAGGAAAAACCACGCTGGCCAAATTATTAATGGGTCAATTCGAATACTCAGGGCACATAAGTATGTCTAATGTCCATATAGATTATTTCCCATTTGAATTGAATACATCTGCTTTCCAATGCATGACGTATGATCTAATTTCTGAATGGTCACCCAATTGTGAGGAATGGAAAGTCATTTGTGAACTGAGCAAAATGAATACTGATGAAAATATTCTATTTCGTCCTTTTTGTACATTGAGCAACGGAGAGCAAGTAAAAGTGATGCTTGCTGTCCTCTTTTCCGTACAAAACAACTTTATTATCATAGATGAGCCAACAAATCACCTTGACAGCAACACGCGAGAAATCGTAAAAAGATATCTAAAATCTAAAAAAGGATTTATTATAATCTCTCATGATCGAGATTTTCTTGATGAAACTATTGATCACGTCCTTATACTGAACAGAAAAACTATAGAGTTACAATCCGGTAATTTCTCAAGTTGGTGGGAAAACAAAAGGCGTCAGGATATTTTCAACGAAAGTGAACATAGGAAGCATTTGCGGGAAATAGAGGCTTTGGAAAATGCAATTACGGCCACATCAAAATGGGCCTCAAAAAGCGAAGGAAGTAAAATCGGTTTTAACCCATCTAAGGAACATGACAGGTACAAAGATACTCGGGCCTATATTGGATCTAAGACTAAAAAAATGCAGTCTCGTGTTAAGAACTACGAAGTTAGAATAAATCGTGAGATATCACAAAAGAAAGATTTGCTTCAGGATATAGAAAAACGCGCAGATCTCAAGATTAATCCCCAGAATTATTTCAAAGAAACTTTAATTTACTGTAAAGATTTTTCTTTAAAATTTTGCAATTCCGACGATTATATTATTAACAATCTGGACTTTCAGCTAAAACGAGGTGAACGAGTTTTTCTTAACGGAAAAAATGGCTGTGGAAAAAGCTCTTTTATAAAAGAAGTTATCAAGGCATCCGATTTGTATAATTGCAATCAAGAATCTTTTCCCCAAACAGTCACTAGCGGAAATCTGTCAGTTGGTAAAGGCATATTAATTTCCTACATACCACAAGATGTTGCACGACTTTCCGGTTCATTTGATGAATACTGCGAAAAAAAGCAATTAGAAAAGTCTTTAATGCTAGGAATATTACAACAATTAGATGTACCTTTCGGTAAAAGCCTTATGCCTTTAGAAAAGCTTTCCGATGGACAAAAAAAGAAAATTCTTATTGCTCAAAGCCTGCTTCAGCCTGCTCACCTATTTATTTGGGATGAACCTATGAATTATATCGACATTTTTTCAAGAATGCAGCTTGAAGATCTTATCCTTAAATACAAACCAACCATGCTCATTGTCGATCATGATTCGAGATTCAAAGACAATGTTGCCACTCGTGTAGTTGATTTCATGTGATATGCCTATGCTATTTTTTATTTCTCCTATTCATTTCTAGCATAAATCAAATAGAAAAAATGCACCGATTGTTTCCACTTACTGCAAGGTTAAGGCCATAATTGCCAGTCGCAGTTCATTTATAACAAAAATATAATTTCGTGAAATAAGCCTGATAAAGTCTGTACATCAGATACTATTAGGCTTACTATTTTTTAATTATATGGTTCTAAGCAAAATACCATTTTAATGTATACCATTTGCTATAATTTATACTTTCTGGAATATTTTTGTGTACTGCCATCTAATACATAAATAATCTATACCGATATAGTTACCCTCTTTTTCTTCATAAGTTAATTTGACCCGCATAGTAATACTTATGAATATTAGTTCTCTTTATTTCTAATATACAAAGGTTAATTAATTTTCTTTTTTCTCCGATTAATATAATAACAATATTAATAGCAATTCACTTAAAGTTTTAATAGCCATGATGTATAATTAAATTAGAAAGAATACTTGACATACGGCTCATAATTTATTAAAACTTTGAAAAACATCATTCCTATTACTTGACTATGAAGCAACAGGAGGATACTATTCAAATATGAAAATTGAAAAAGTAAACGATCATCAGATCCGCTGCACGCTTACGCGTGAAGATCTCGCTTCGAGACGACTTAAGATGAGCGAACTTGCTTACGGTTCCGAGAAGGCAAGAGATCTTTTTAAGGACATGATGGAAAAAGCAAATATTGAATATGGATTTGAAGCGAACAATATTCCGCTTATGATAGAGGCTATTCCTGTGAGCGGCGAGTGCATTGTGCTTGTCATCACCAAGGTTGAAGATCCCGAGGAACTGGATACCAGATTTTCCAAGTTTGCTCCGGGCATCGACGACGACAGCGACGAGTTTTCGGACGAAGCCGACACAGATTCTACAGAGGAGGACGCAGCCAATATAGCAGATTTGTTTAAGCGCTTCAAAGAAGCAGTAGACGCCAAAGAAGAAGAAAAGCCCTCTTCCAAGGAGCCTTTTAGCGGCATGGCCTTTTCTTTTAACGACATCGCTTTGCTTAGCAATGTATGCAGACAGGTGCGTGACCATTTTGACGGAAGCAGTTCTCTTTACAA
>JAEEGL012858856.1_pt1 | contig 24461 bp, 17 predicted proteins | sample 9134231 | NCBI WGS metagenome assembly JAEEGL01 (sample SAMN16246548, study PRJNA631951) | gut metagenome | biome: gut microbiome; feature: rumen; material: fiber-attached | host: Bos | place: Iran: Karaj | collected 2018-10
AGGTCGCCACCGGCGACCCGCAACTCGGTCGGCGCTTCTGCCTTCGGCAGAGGTGTCCACCGGACACCCGCGCCCCTTCCTCAATCGTTAATCATTAATCGTTAATCATTAATCCAACAAAGCGATAAACTGAAATTTGAATTCATTATAAAAAAACGGCCTGCCATCGGCAAGCCGTTTTTTGTATGCTTTGGATTTATTCCTTAATGAGGCATTCGCCGGTCATTTCGGGGGGCTGGGGCAGCCCCATCACTTTGAGCATCGTGGGGCAAATATCCGCCAGACGGCCGCCGCTCTTGAGCTCGCCCTGCCGGCCCACCATGCAGAAGGGCACGGGGTTGGTGGTGTGGGGCGTAAAGGGCTTATCGTCCGGGCCGATCATCATATCCGCGTTGCCGTGGTCCGCGGTGATAAAGCAGACGCCGCCCATGTCGAGCGTGGCCTCCACTACCCTGCCCACGCAGGTATCCACGGCCTCCACGGCCTTCACGGCCGCCTCGAACACGCCGGTGTGGCCCACCATATCGCAGTTGGCGTAATTGAGGATGACCGCGTCGTATTTGCCGGAGCGGATCTGCTCACAGACCGCGTCGCACACCTCGTAAGCGCTCATTTCGGGCTTTAAATCAAAGGTGGGCACGTCCGGGGACTGGATCAGGATGCGGTCCTCCCCTTCAAAGGTCTTTTCCTCGCCGCCGTTGAAGAAGAAGGTGACATGGGCGTATTTCTGCGTTTCGGCAATGCGCAGCTGCGTTTTACCGTTATTCTGCAGATACTCGCCGAAGGTATTCGTGAGCGCCTCGGGCGGGAACGCGACGGTCACGTTCGGCATGCTCTCGTCATACTGGCACATGCACACGTAAGTAAGCGGGAAGAAGCCGTTTCTGCGTTCAAAACCGGTAAACGCCGGATCCACGAAGGTGCGGGTGATCTGCCGCGCGCGGTCGGGGCGGAAATTGAAGAAGAAGACGCTGTCGTTCGCCTTGACGGTGCCTTCGGGGTTCACCACGGTGGGAATGATGAATTCATCCGTAACGCCCGCATCGTAACTCTTCTGCATGGCGTCCACGGGATCGGCATTCCGAATGCCCTCGCCGTAAACGAAGGCGGCGTAGGCCTTTTCCACGCGGTCCCAGGCAAAGTCGCGGTCCATGGCGTAATAGCGGCCCGTGATGGTAGCGATGCCCGCGAGGCCGAGCTCGGCGCACTTCTTCTGCGTATCCGCCACAAAGCCCTTGCCGGAGGTAACGGAAACGTCGCGCCCGTCCATGATGCAGTGGACGTACACCTTGGTAAGCCCGTATGCCTTCGCCATTTCAAGGATGCCGAACAGGTGCTCGATGTGCGAATGCACGCCGCCGTCGGAAAGCAGCCCCATCAGGTGCAAGGCGCTGTTATTTTTTTTGCAGTTCTCCATGGCGTTCAGAATGCAGGGGATCTTCTGGAACTCGCCGTCCTGAATGGATTTGGAGATCTTCACCAGCATCTGGTACACCACGCGGCCCGCGCCGATATTGGTGTGGCCCACCTCACTGTTGCCCATCTGCCCGTCCGGCAGACCGACGTCCAGACCGGAGGCGCCGATGGTGGTAAAGGGATTTTCGGAGAAGAATTTCGTCAGGTTCGGGGTTTTCGCGGCGTGGATGGCGTTGCCGTAATCCTCCTCGCGGATGCCGAAACCGTCCATAATGCACAATACTACAGGTTTTTTCATATTCTCAACCTCTTAAAAAATGAGGAATGAGGAACGAGGAATGAGGAATGTTCATAAAATACGTTCATTCCTAATTCCTGATTTCTGATTCCTGATTCCTCATAAAATATTACGTTTGCGTATCGCTTATTTGCTTGCCGCTTTCACGATCACGGAGAAATCTTCCGCCTTGAGGGACGCGCCGCCGATGAGGCCGCCGTCCACGTTGACCTTGGAGAGCAGGCCCGCCGCGTTTTTGGCGTTCATGGAGCCGCCGTACTGAATGGTGACGGTCTCGGCCACGTCCGCGCCGTAAACGGCAGCCACGGCGTTACGCACAAAGCCGTTGCCCTCGTCCGCCTGATCGTCGGTAGCCACCACGCCGGTGCCGATGGCCCACACGGGCTCGTAGGCGATGATCACGTTCTTCAGCAGCTCTCTGCTGACGCCGGTCAGGGCGATCTTAGTCTGATACTCCAGCAGGGCTTCGGTGTAACCGAGATTTCTCTGCTCCAGCGTTTCACCCACGCAAAGGATCACCTTGAGGCCGGCGTTCAGGGCGGCCAGCGTGCGCTTGTTGACGGTCTGATCCGTCTCGCCGAAGTACTGACGGCGCTCACTGTGGCCGATGATGACGTATTCCACGCCCACGGCCTTGAGCATATCCGCGCTGATCTCTCCGGTGTAGGCGCCGGAGGCCTCGAAATGCACGTTCTCGGCGCCGATACGGATATTGGAGCCCGCGGCCGCCTCGATGGCGGCGGGAATATCCACGTAGGGCACGCAGAGGACGACGTCACAATCCGCACCGGCGACCAGCGGCTTCATCGCTTCGATGAGAGCCTTGGCCTCGGCGGGGGTCTTGTTCATTTTCCAGTTACCGGCGATCACAGCCGTTCTTTTTGCTTTATTCATTGTTTTACCTCCGATTATAATAATGCGCATCCCTCATCGCAAAACGTTCCGTTTCGCGCTGTGGGGGTGCGGGTTGCCGGTGGCAACCTCTGCCGCAGGCAGAAGCACCGACCGAGCCGGCAGGCGAGAACCGCGCCCGCGGCACTCGCCGCGAATGCGCCTGCGGCGCTGATTATTTCTCGTCAATGCAGGCGATGCCGGGAAGCTCTTTGCCCTCGAGGAATTCCAGAGAAGCGCCGCCGCCGGTGGAGATGTGGCTCATCTTATCGGCAAAGCCGAGCTTCTTGATGGCAGCAGCGGAATCACCGCCGCCGATGATGGAAATGGCGTCCGTTTCGGCAATGGCCTTGGCCACGGCGATGGTGCCGTCCTCAAACTGGGGCATCTCGGTAACGCCCATGGGGCCGTTCCAGATGATGGTGCCCGCGCCGATCAGGGACTTGGCGAACAGCTCGCTGGTGACCGGGCCGATATCGAGGCCCATCCAGCCGTCCGGGATGGAATCGGAATAGATGCGCATATAGGGGGCGTTCACGTCGTAATCCGTGGCGATCTTGTTGTCCACGGGCAGCATGAAGGGCTTTCTGAGAGCCTTTGCCTTGGCCAGCATCTGTTTGGCATCCTCAATGTGATCTTTGTCCACAAGGGAACTGCCCACGTTCAGGCCCTGCGCGGCAAAGAAGGTATAGGCCATGCCGCCGCCGATGAGGAGCTTATCGCACTTATCCAGCAGGTTGTTGATAACGCCGATCTTATCGCTGACCTTGGCGCCGCCGAGAATGGCCACAAGGGGACGCTTGGGATCTTCCAGCGCGCCGCCGATGTATTCGATCTCTTTCTTCATCAGGTAACCCACGGCGGAAGGCAGATAGTCGGCCACGCCGGTGGTGGAGGAATGGGCTCTGTGGGCGGAACCGAACGCGTCGTTGACGTAAACCTCGGCCAGAGAGGCGAACTTCTTGGAAAGCTCGGGATCGTTCTTGGTCTCGCCGGGCTCAAAGCGTACGTTTTCAAGCAGCATGACCTCGCCCTCCTGCAGGGAGGCGGCCAGCGCCTGCGCGGACTCGCCGACCACGTCCGCAGCCAGCTTCACTTCTTTGCCGAGCAGCTCGGAAAGACGGGCGGCGATGGGAGCCATGGAATATTGAGGGTCAACCTCGCCCTTCGGACGGCCGAAATGGGAGCAGAGAATCAGCTTTGCGCCGTGGTCGATCAGGTACTGAATGGTGGGAAGGGACGCCACGATGCGCTTATCGCTGGTGATGACGCCGTTTTCCATTTTGACGTTGAAATCGCAGCGGACGAGAACGCGCTTGCCTTTGACTTCGATGTCTTCAATGGTTTTTTTGTTGAGAGTGCTCATGTTTATCTTCTCCTTCAAAGAGTTTTATTTTTCTTTTTTATTTTATAACAATGTTAAAAATTTATCAATCCGCAGAATAGCCAAAGTGAATAAATTCGATTGGGGGATTTTGTGCAATATTCAGTTGATAAGTGATAGGCGATAGGCGATAGGCGATAGGCGATAACAGTTTGATTTTGCAAGTTCAAAAAAATTTTTAAATTTTTAATCATTAATCGTTAATCTTCGATCGGCCTTCGGGCTCTTACTTGCTCCAGAACAAATATCCGTCCATCAGCACCGCGCGGACGGGGGCGCCGTCCACGCCGGCGATCTTGACCGGCTGGGCCAGCAGAAAGTATCTGCCGGGGGCCACGGCGGAGAGATCCAGATTTTCAAGAATGGCAACGTTTTCGCCCAGCAGCGCCCGGTGGGGGCCGGTCTGGTCCGCGGGGCAGCCGACGCTGTTGCCGTCCGTGCCGATCAGCTTGATGCCGAGATACGCGGCCTCCTCGGCGCCGGTACGGTCGAAATACGCTTTGCCGCCGCTTTTGATGAGCAGGCGTTCCACGTTGGGAAAATGCTCGTTGACGTAGCTGCCGGTGATGACGGTCTCTTTCACCTCAAGCACCGTGCATTCACCGATGAAGGGCTCCAGCGGCACGCTGGCCATATCCATGCCGCGATGGATAAAATGCAGCGGCGCGTCCGCGTGCGTGCCCGCGTGCAGCACGGTGGTGAGCAGCGCCATATTGCAGGCGTCCCCTTCGGCGATGGAGCTGAACACGTCCAGCCGCGGGGCGGGATCCCCCGGGTACACGGCGCACGCGCACAGTTCTTTTGAGATATCGATCAGCCGGACGCTCATGTGGAAGCGCTGACGTTGACCTTGCGGTCGATGAGCATCGTGGTGATCAGGAATACGGCCACCGCAAGCAGCGCTGTAACGTAAACGTTGGTAATGGCGGCGGCGCCGTAGCCGTTACTCCACGCCAGCTGCACGTCCGCCTCGGAGAGCGCGAAGGTAAAGGCGTTTTCGGAAACGATGATGTACACCTTCAGCAGCTTGGCGGCAACGGAAGCGATCGTATGGACGACGAAGGTAACGGCAAAGAAATACAGAATGGGACCCACCTTGCCGAGCTTATGGAAGGGACGGCAGTTGGCCAGCGTGACGGCGAAAAATACGAACAGCACGAATACGCAGGCGCGTATACCGCCGAAAATGGCGTGAATGCTGACGAGATTGAGCACCACCGTGATATTGGGCGCGTTGATGCCGGCCGCCTCCGCGAACTGGCGGATCATTTCGGTAACGAGCTGGTAGATATTATAGTAATCCGCGTCTCCCTCGATCACGCTCATGGAATGGCGCAGCAGATATACGAGCGAGCCGAAGGCGCAGAGGCAGAAGGCCGTATAGCTCAGAATGACCCAGAAGGAGCCGGAGAGCCATTTGGAAAACAGCAGCGCGGAACTGCGCACCGGCAGCGTGAGCGTGAGCTGCCCCTGATTGCCGTACATACTGCGGTTGAATTCGCCGAACACGGAAACGAAGGTAAGGATCACGCATACAAAGGCCGTAATGCACAGCGCGGCGGCGGCCGCCACCTTAATGGCCATGCCGATGCCGATCCCCTTATCGCCCCATTTGGTCCAGTCCACAAACATAAGGATGAGCATGATCACGGCGATGACGCCCATGGCGATATAATTATGATAAACGGCGCTGGCGTTCGCCTTGAAGGAATTTTTAATCAACTTCCCAAGCATCGCCGATCACCTCCTTAAAGATCTCTTCCACGCTCTTGCCGGTGGCGCGCAGGTTTTCGATACCCGTGTTTACCAGCACCTTGCCCTTGCCCAGCATCAGCACGTGATCGAAGCTGTGCTCCAGATCGTTCACCAGATGGGTGGAGAGCAGAAGCGTTGCGTTCTCTTTGTAATTCTTCATGATGATATCCAGGATCACGGCGCGCGCCGCCGGGTCCACGCCGCCCAGAGGCTCGTCCAGCAGATAGATATCCGCCGCGCGGGACATCACCACCAGCAGCTGCAGCTTTTCCTGCATGCCCTTGGACATGGTTTTGATGCGCTGGTTCAGATCCAGATCGAACTCACCGGCAAACTCAATGGCCTTTACCTTGTTGAAATCCTTAAAGAAATCCGCAAAGTAATTGATGCAGTCGATGGTGCGGAACCTGTCCGGGAAATAGGTGGAATCGGGCAGCAGCGCCACGGCCGCCTTGGAGGCGACGCCGATGCTTCTGCCGTCCACGCGCACCATACCGGTGTAATCGTGGATCAGGCCCGCCAGAATTTTGATGAGCGTGGTTTTGCCGCAGCCGTTGGGGCCTAAGAGACCTACGATCTTGCCGGCGGGAATATCGAAAGAGATATCGTCCAGTACCTTATGGCCGCCGTAATCCTTGGAAAGATTGCGCACCTTGAAGGCGTAGCGGCGCTTCTGCTGCGCGGGGGCAGGGGTCTGATCCCCCTCCATACGCTGCGCCGGGATCACCACGGGCGCGGGATTCGGCACGTCCGCGGGGGCGGGCGCCGGCGCCGGCGGGGTAAAGACGTGTGTGAAGGCCTCAGGCGGGATCGGCTGATCCAGAGGCGAACCGCCGCCGGAGGTCGTGAAATCGGAATCTGTCATATATGTTGCTCCCTTCAACCGTTTTCGCGGTTATCCTGTTTTAAGTGAAACTGCCCCAGCGCGGGATCCGAACGGATATCCGTAAAGCGCTCGTCCGAAAGCGCGCGGAAGGCGATGCTGAGCGCGGTATCGTTATACGCGATGGAATCGTGATACTGACCGGCGAAATACCATGTGCTGTTCGGGAAAACGCCCGTGGAGGCGTCCACAACGCCGTCCGGCGAAAGATACGCCCGGTCATTGATCTGTGCTTCCGTCAGTATCTGCCCCGGCACGGCGGCCGTGGCCCCGAGGGACGCGGATTCGATATTGATGATCCCGTCCGAAGAGCAGCTGTCCGCGCTGCCCAGCGCCTCGGCCAGCTTCAGGCCGTAGCAGCAGCAGATATAGACGCCGATCCCCTGCGCGGCAAGCGTTTTTAAAGTATCGGGCAGCGCCTTCTGCGCGGCGGAATACCGGTCCGTCTGCGCGCGCAGCGCGGCGTGCGCGGGATCCGAAAGGTACTGCTCCGCGAGCGCTTCGTAATATTCCGGCGGCAGGCAGGCCCACATGGCTCCGCTGCCGGTGAGCACGGCGGAAAGCACCGCGTCCGCGATCTTATCCGTGGTTTTTTCAAGAACGCCCTCCGGCAGCATGGGCAGCACGGTGCCCAGCGTCTGCGCGGTTTTGCCGCCTGCCAGCATGCCCAGCAGGGAGGAGAATTTATCCGTACGCAGATCCTTGCGGAACACGTCCGCGATCGTGCGCGTCCCCTGCAGCGCCGGCACCATATACACGATGCGGTGCACGCGGGCGGCGCCGTAAAGATCCAGATAGGCGGTGAGCATGGCGCCGCCGAGGCTCAGCGGCAGGAAATTGACCTTTTCACTGCCCGTGCGCTCCAGCACCATGGTAACGAAATCCTGCAGCCCCGCGGCGATCTCGTAAGGCATGCCGAAGGAATTGTAGGCGTAAAAGAAGATGTTCTCCTCCCCTACCGTTTCGCTCAGCTTCTGCACCGGCGCCATTTTATTGATATAGCGCTTTTCATCCGCGGTGCATTCGGAGAGCGGATAGGGGTAACCGACGGCCTTCAGCGTATGCTTCATGGAACCGTCCGGGTTCGTGGCGATGCCGTCCGCAGCCTCGGCGACCGCCTCGCCCGCGGCGTCGGAAAAGCCGCCGTCCTTTCGGAAGATCATCATTTTGGCAAAGGGGTTTTTAAGCTTGCTGATCAGCAGCTGCGGGTCTACGTCCAGCGGCCAGACCGTGCGCACCGCTTCCCCCGCGGCGTTCACTTCCACCACCTTGGACTGCCCGATGCCGGGCACGATCACAACAGGATAAAACCGGTTTTCAGACATAAAGCCATATCACTCCATAATAATTTAGATTATCATAGCATGATACGGTAAAAATTACAAGTATTTTTTTATATATTATTCAGCATTCTCCAGATCCACCCCGCCGCGCCGGTATAGCCGCTCCAGCCGCCGCGGCCTTCCGCGCCCGACGCCGTGGAGATATCCGCGGATACGGCGTAGGGCTCGTTCCGGAAGCGCTCCCGCAGGGCGGGATCCTTCTGCCGCAGGGCCGGGATCAGGGCGGGCAGAAGGGATTCCGCCTCCGCCGTCAGTCCCTCCCGCCGCAGCGCCATGGCAAACCACACGGCGGCATGCGTATACTGGCCCGCGTTTTCGCGCACGCCCGGCGGGTAATCGTTCACGTAGCCCGCACGCACGGTATTCTCGCCGAAGGGCGGGTAAAACAGGCGCAGCGTACGGTATTCCGGATCGAACAGCGCATCGTACGCGGCCTTCAGCGCGGAAACGCGCTCCGCCTTCGTGCCCACGCCCGCGAACACGGCGAAGGCCTGGGGCAGCAGATCGATCTCACAGGGGCCGTTTCCCTCTGCGCCGAGCGGCGCGCCGGAATCGTAAAACCCGCGGATGAAATACCGCCCGTTGAAGGCCGCGTCCCGCGTAACGAGGCGCAGATCGGAAGCCAGCTGCAGCAGAAACGCTTCGGTCTCTTTATCGCCGCAGTTCCGGGACAACGGCGCAAAACGCTCGCACACGAGGATCAGGAACATGGCGAGCCATACGCTTTCGCCCTTTCCGCCGGGGCCGACCTCGCTGAAGGAATCGTTCCAGTCCCCGCCCAGCATCAGCGGCAGTGCGTGGGGGCCGAAGCGCAGCGCCCGGCGGACGGCTCTGATGCAGTGGGAATACAGCGTTTCCCGCAGCTTTCCCGCGGGGTACGCGCCGTAGCGCTCCCGCTCCCCTTCCGCCAGCGGTTCGCCGGAGAGATAGGGCACGGGCAGGGCGAGCACATCCGTATCGCCCGTGGTATTCACGTATTCGGCGGCCGCCCACGGCAGCCACAGGAAATCGTCCGCGCAGCGCGTGCGCACGCCCTTCAGGTGCGGTTCCGGCGCGGGAACGACGTGGAACCAGTGCAGCACGTCACCCTCCGGGAACTGGGCGGCTGCGCAGCGCAGCAGCTGCGTTTTGGTAAGGCGCGGATATACGGCGCACACGTTGGCCGTATCCTGCAGCTGGTCGCGGAAGCCGTAAGCCCCCGAATTCTGATAAAAGCCCGTGCGTGCCAGCACGCGCGTGTCGACTGCCCCGTGCAGCAGCAGCGCCTCCGCAAACTGCCGCACCGCCGCGTCTTTATGAGGAAGATGAACGGTCAGGCTCTCCGGCGGACGGAACGGCAGGGTCTGCAGCGCGGGCAGGGCCGCTTCCTTTGCGGCGAAGATCATATAAAACGAGACTTCCCCGCCCCGCGCGAGGGAAACGCGGAGTTCTCCCTCCCCCGTCCCGTAATGCGCTTCGGCGGGCGCGTCCGCATACAGCCGCAGAAAACCGGGATAACCTGCGTTGGCGGGATTGGAAAACGTGAGGACGCCGTTTTCCGCGCCCCCGCACAGGTACGGCGCGCGCTTTCCGGAATCGCACAGCAGCGGACAGACCCGGTAAACAAGCTTACACGGCGCCTCGCCCTCCGCGCAGACGGAAACGCGTTTTTTCATGGCGACGGCGTCCGTCTGCACCGTAACGCGGAGCCGGAACCCGCCGCACACGGCGCCGTATTCGGCGGAAGCATCCCGGAAACACACGGACGCGCCGGAGAGCACGTCGTAACGCTCCTTTTCCGTTTGCAGCAGCAGCGTTTCGCCGGAAAAAGAGGACGCAGGATCGTTTTGCCAGGGCGTAAGCTGGTTCAGACGGGCATTGAGCGCCCACGTAAACCCGAGGCTGCCGTAACAGAGCAGTGTGCCGAACGAGGCGTTGCTCAGCGTATGGCACCAGGGGCGCGGCGGCGTCTGACCGATGAAATAACCGCCCGGGACAAAGCCGTTTTCGCCCTTTACGAGCGGCGCGGACGTACGCGCGGGCGTTTGTTTTATCGCGGGCGTTACCGGAGCTTCCGAGCACGGGAAATCCAGCCCCGGCGCGGCGGACAGGGCGCTGAGGAATGCCGGGGAGCACTGCTCTGCGGAGAAAACGTACGCGCGGCGTTTTGCGGCATCCGGCGGCAGCACGGACGCGAGCGCGCCCACGGCCTCCCCGCGGTAGGCAAAGGGCTGACCGGTGAGCAGAACGAGATCCGCGGCGATGCCGCAGAACAGCAGCGTTTCGTGCAGCCGGACGAACGCGCGCAGCAGCGGCGCGGGCAGCCCGTCCGTGTGTACGCGGAGGACCGGCACGTCGCCGGAGATCCCCTTTTCCCACAAAGCCGTATGCGGCGCGGTGTTTTTCTGCGCATTGGCTGCGATATCGGGATCCGCGGCCCCGAAGAACACCGTTTGCAGAAACCGGCGGGCATATGGCGCCGTTTCGGCGGAGAAAACCTGCCGCACCGCGTGCCGCAGATCCGGCAGCCGCGATCCCCGCGCCCCGGAAAGCGCGTTGAGCGCCCCCGCTTCATCCGCGCCCGGGCACACGAGCAGCACCTTTTCCTTTTTCGCCCCGGGCTCCAGGCGCAGTTCCGTGCGGATCGCCGCGCAGGGGAACGCGAAGACGGTATCGGAGGGCAGAACCTCCGGGAAGGCGTCAAACGGATCGGCCCCGGGGAAGGCCTCCCTGTCGCAAGAGAAGGCGAAGGGCGAAAAATCGGCGAACCCTACGGCAAGGCAGGCAACGCACGCTCCCTTTTCCATGCGGCGGATCACCAGCGCGGCAAGCCGCCCGCTGTACGCGATCCGCAGGTTCATATCGGAAAACGCCGGGTGCTCCGAGGCGAAGAACAGCGGCTCCAGCTCCGGTTCGAAATAGAAAGCGATACGCGCCGTCTGCGCGGTTTTCGCCCGGTTTTTCAGCTTGACGGGCACGGCGAGGCACGAAAAGCGGTCCGCCAGCGCCAGCGCGGATTCCGCGGTCAGCAGCGGAGCTTCCGCTTTCGCGTACCGGCCGGTGGAAAGCAGCCTCCCGTGTTCAAAGCGCAGCGTCCGCCCGCCGCAGAATACGGCCGCGGCGATCCCCCCGGTGCGGGGAGAAACGCGGAACAGGCTGCGCCCGCTGCACAGGACGGTATTTTCGCCCCGGTCGTTCACGATCAGGGAGATCTCGCCGTTGGAATACGCGGCGGCGTCCGTGGGCGCGGGCGCGCGGCGGGCAGACCGGCGGTCCGGCAGCCGTTTTTCCGGCAGAGAACGGCGTTTGGGGCGGCGCACCGGCGCTGCGGCGGGGATCTTTTCCTCCAGCAGGCTGAGCGCGCTTTCCATTTGCGGATCACGCGCAAAGCGCCGCACGAAAAGCCCGTCCCGCAGGGCGTTGACGCAGGCCAGCATGCTCATGCCCTCGTGGTGCGCCATAAAGCTGCGCACGATCATATAATCCTCGCCCATGTCCCCGGCGGAAAAATCCACGGCCTCGTAGAAACCGCAGGCCCCGTAAGCCCCGAGGGAGGCAAATCGCCGCAGGTTTTTCAGCGCTCCGTGCGGGTCCACGGGCAGCGCCAGAAAGGCGGCGTAAGGCGCGGAGACCGGTACGTCGTTCGGGTCGCGCCGCAGGGCGAGCGCCGATACGCCGTGGGCGCGGTAGCGGTAATTCACGGCTTCATCGAAATCGTAATAGCCGCTTTCGGAAACGCCCCAGGGCCGGGCGGAGCCCCGCGTGCGGCGCTTCTGCCAGTATAAACAGCTTTTCAGGGCCTCTTCGGCGTAGGTGTTTTCGTACAGCGGCAGGAACAGCGCGGGCATATAATACTCGAACATCGTGCCGCCGTAGGAGGCCGCCGCGGTGCGGCCTCCGTGCCGCAGAAAGGAGCGGTCCGGCACCGCCCAGTGGGAGGCGGGAACCAGCCGCCGCGCGATCGCGTAAAAGGACGTCATGCGCGCCTCGCTCATGCAGCAGTCGTAATACGAACCGGAAAGCCTGCCGGAGGCGAGATCCAGCCCCACGCTGAACAGCCTGCGGTTTGGCGCGTAAAGGGCTTCGATGCGGGCGTTCGCCAGTTCCGTTCCGATCCGTTCCGCAAGCTCGGCAAAGCGGAAGCCCAGCGGCAGATATTCCTTCAGCCCCTCTTTGAGCGCCGTGAGGCACACCAGATAATTGCCGCAGTCCACGCTGGAAAGGAACACGGGCGAAAGCGGACGCAGCGTTTCGGTATCGTACCAGTTGTAAAGCAGGCCCCGGTACCGCGGCAGAGAAAGGACCGTATCCATGCTGCGTGAAAGGCGCTCCGAAAGCTCGGCGGGCGAAATGAGCGCCAGATCCGCCGCGGCCAGCGTGCACACAAGATACAGACCGATATTGGTGGGCGAAACGCGGTGGGCGACCCGGCGCACAGGGGTTTCCTGCACGTTATCGGGCGGGAGGAAGTGATCCCGTTCCCCGGCGTGGACCTCAAAATACCGCCACGCGGCAGCGGCGTACTGCCGGAGTTCTTCCGCCTCCCGGGATGAAAGACGGCGCTTTTTCTGCGGCAGCGGGCGGCCGTCCGACGCCGCGAAGGGCGCGAACAGAGCAAACAGCGCGGCGGGCAGGATATGAAACGGGTAACCGAACGACAGAAGCACGGCGCAGCCCAGCGGCAGCAGCACGGCACCGGCAAGCGGCGGTCTGCCGCGGCGTTCGGCGTCCGCCGCCGTGGTCCATTCCAGCGTCCGCCGGCCGGTGAGCATACGGAAAACGGCACGCAATACGGCGTCCGCGCATACGGCGGCCTCGTACGGCAGAAGGGCCAGAGAGAGCACCGCGCGCAGCAGCGCGTGGCCCCCGGCGGAAATCCCGTCCGTAAAATACGCGCGCGAAAAGCCGAAGGGCCCCTCTTTCAGCAGTACGCGCAGGGCGGCGAGCAGCGCCCCGGAGACCGTGCCGGAAACCGCGGTCAGAAACAGCGGGACAGCGGTCCGCAGCGGCGCGAAAACGGAACACAGCAGCAGGGCAAGGCAAACCGGCGGCGCGGCGGCGCGGCAGAAGTTATCCACCAACTGGTATTTCGTAAGCGCGGGCAGCCGCCGCATGCGGGAAAGCGGACGCAGCAAAAACGCAAGGTTCTGCACGTCGCCGCGGATCCAGCGGTTCTGCCGTTTGAAATAGGAAGCCGGGGACGCGGGGAAGCCCTCCGTAAACACTGCGGTTGAAACGAAGGCCGTGCGCATCAGGCCGCCCTCCAGGATATCGTGGCTGAGCACCCGCCCCTCCGGGAACGCGCCGCAGCAGGCCGCGTAATAAACGTCCGTATCGATCAGCCCCTTGCCGCAGAACACGGAGGCGCCGAACAGATCCATATACCGGGAGGATACCCGCGGCGCGTAGGCCGATACGCCGCCCACGGTAAACAGGCGGGCAAAGCGCGTGGCTGCGGAGGACGCCCGGGAAACCTCCGTACGCGGCGCGAAGCAGCCGTAACCGGAGATCACGCGGCCCGTTTTTTCGTCCCACACCGCGCGGTTTGCGGGATGCCACGCGGCGCAGAGCAGCGTGGCGAGCGAGGCGAAGGGCAGCCCCGTATCCGCGTCCAGCGCGAGGATATATTTCGTTTTTTTCAGGAAGGCCGTATCGCCGCAGAGCACGTCGAAGCCTTCGGCGCCGTCTTTGATGCGTCTGACCAGCGCTTCGATGGCCCCGCGCTTGCGCTCGCGCCCCGTATACTCGTTTTCGGTGCAGGAGAACACGCGCCCCCGCACCGCCAGCAGAAAACCGCCGCCGTTTTCCCGGTTCAACCGTTCGATCTCCCGCCGTATCGCCGCCAGATCCGCGGCGTCCGAGGGCAGGACGGGCGTTTTCGCGTTTTTGTAATCCAGCAGCGCCAGCACCGCCGCGGGGGAACCGGCGTGGGAGGCGAGCAGCTTTTTCAGGCGGTCGGCAAATCCGGCGGCCTTTCCGGCCGGGGGCAGCAGCGCGGATACGGTAATGAGCACCGGCGGCAGCGAGACCCGCGGGTCCTCGGGATCCAGCGACGGCAGCACGTAAGGCTTCACCGCCGCCCCCAGCGCCCGCTGCGCCAACGGCCGCAAAGCGGAAAGCAGCGGCAGATACAGAAGCAAAACCAGCAGCGCGCAGAAAAGCGGCGTGCGGAAAAAGCCCTCCAGCGCCGGGCGGACGCAGAAAACGAGCGCCGTACCGGAGAATAACGGCAGCAGGGCTTCCGCCGCCAGAAACGCGGCGCCGGCGCCGGGGCTTCTCTGCCGCGGCAGCGCCGCGAACACGCCGCCTTCCCGCGATACGAGCCGGAGGCAGACATCCTCTTCCGCAGCAGCCTCCTTTTCCGCGAGCACACGCACCTTTTCCCGCACGTACGCTTTGGTTTCGGCGTCGCTCAGCGCGTAGGAAGAGTCCCCGCAGAGGATCCGCTCCGCCCGGCAAACGGAGGGCAGCAGCGCGGAAAAACCGATCTCCCGCAGCCGGAACAGCGCCTTGACCGCCTGCTGCGGTTCCCCGCCGCCGGAACGGACGCCGGTTGCGGCCACCGCTGCGGGCAGAAGGACCCCGAGCGCGGCGGCGTCCGTCAGCGACAGGTCTTTTTCACCGAAAAACGAAACCACGTCCTCCGCGGACGGCAGAGGGAACGCGGCGTAAAAATCACCGCTTTCGCGCCACAGGGCGGCAAAACCGTGCCGCCGCCGTTTTTTCATCCACGCCTGCGCCGCGGAAAGCGCCCCGTCCAGCAGCGCGAAATGCTCCGAAAGCGCGGCGGCGTCCTCATCAGATACGCCGGAACGCAGCGCTTTGCGATATAGATTTTTTAAAAGGCGGCGCGCTTTGCCCGGCGCGCGGAAAGTTCCCGTCATTGTTGCAGCCTCCGTTGGTATACTCGTCCGTATTTTCGGTAAAATTATATAAAATATACCGCGGCGGGCCGCTGCGGGAAAAATATCGTTGCATTTTAATATGAAATATGTTAAAATAATTACCGCAAAAATCGACGTTACGGGAGCCGAAGGCAAAAACGATGTTGGAACAGATCAAAAGTTACCGCTTTCTGTTTGAAGAACTGGTAAAGCGGGACTTCAAGAAAAAATATAAGCGCACGGTGCTGGGCATGCTCTGGAGCGTGCTCTCGCCGCTGCTCAACGTATTGGTGCTGATGATGGTGTTCGTACACCTGTTCGGGCGTACCCAGCCGCACTACATGATCTATATTTTCAGCGGCACGCTGATGTGGAACTATTATTCCGAGGCCACAAAAGGCTGCATGAAGGCCCTTATGATGAACGCCCCGATCTATACCAAGATCAACATGCCGAAATCGCTTTTCCTGTTTTCCAAATCCGTACAGTCGTTTATCAACTTTGTTTTGACGTTTGCGGTTTATCTGATCTTTTGCCTGTTCGACGGCATCGCCCCCTCTCCGCGGATGCTGGTTCTGATCTTTCCCATTATAACCATGAGCCTGTTTGTTTTCGGCGTGGGCTTAACGCTCTCCTCCCTGTTCGTGTTTTTTAAGGACGTGGAATATCTTTACAGCATTTTCCTTTTGCTGCTCCACTATCTATGTGCGCTGTTTTACCCCGTGACCATCGTACCCGAGAAGTATCAGGATCTGTTTTATCTGAACCCGGTCTACGCGCACATCAAGTATTTCCGTCTGGTGATGATCGACGGCATCGTGCCCTCCTGGATCATCCACGCGCTGTGTCTCGGCTTTGCGCTGATCATGCTGGGCATCGGCACGCTGGTATACCGCAAATTCCGGGATGAATTCCTATATTACGTATAACGAGGAAACCTATGGCAGCCATTGAATGCAAGGACGTATCCATACGCTATAAAAAGGGCGATCTGCAGCAGATCGGTCTGAAGGATTATATTATAAAAAAGCTGACCCGCACCTATAAGGTGGAGGAATTCTGGGCGGACAAAAACATCACCTTTGCCATTGAAAGCGGCGATATGCTGGGCATCGTGGGCACCAACGGCGCGGGCAAATCCACGCTGCTGAAGGCCATCACGGGCATTATGCGGCCCACGAAGGGCACGGTGATCACCGAGGGCAAGATCGCGGCGCTTTTAGAGCTCTCCTCCGGGTTCGACAACGAGCTCACCGTAAGGGAGAACACCTATCTGCGCGGCGCGCTGCTGGGCTACACCCGCGCTTTTATGGACAGCCATTACAGCGAGATCATCGCCTTTGCGGAGCTGGAGGATTTTCAGGATTACGCCTTCAAGCAGCTTTCCTCCGGCATGAAGAGCCGCCTGGCCTTTTCCATCGCCTGCCTCGTAAATCCCGATATCCTGATCCTGGACGAGGTGCTGAGCGTGGGCGACGAGGCCTTCAAGGCGAAAAGCGCGGCCCGCATCAAGGATATATTGCGCAACGGCGTTACCGGCGTTCTGGTTTCGCACTCCGTAAAGCAGATCCGCGAGATCTGCAATAAGGTGCTGTGGCTGGATCACGGCAATCAGATCGCCTTCGGCCCGGCGGACGTGGTATGCGACGCTTACACCACCTTTTTATTTGCCCCGAAAAAGCAGAAAAAGCTGCCGAAGAACGAGGAAGAACTGTACGAAATCTCGGAGCGCTACCGGCTGGCGATGCAGCTGGGACTTGAAGAGAAGCTGTATCCCGAAAATTTCTCTTACACCGTAAATCCGAACGAGACCGAGGCGGCCCGCATCCAGCGGCTGACGCATCTGGTAGACGTAATGACCGCGGAAGAAAAAGACGCCCTGCGTACGAGCATGGAAGAGATGAAGCTGCAGAAACAGAAAAAAAAGAAAAAAAAGCCGGCGCCTCAGAATTGAGCTCCGCCGTATGAAGCCGGGCCTTTTCATGGGACGGGCCGACGCAAAATAAAGGAATAAAAAAACCGCCGCGACTTTCACGAACCGAAAGCCGCGGCGATGATATTTTGCGGTATCGTACGAACGTACGACGCCGTTTTTTTTTGGCTTACAGCCCGCGCATTTTGCGGAAATGATCCATAAAGGAATACCCGAGATACGCCGGTCTCGCTTTCTTCGACGTCAGATCCCACGCGGTATGCACCACGTTTTCCAGAAACGCGGCATTGGCGACGACGTCCGCGGCGGTTTTTCCGAATACCAGACCGCCTATGCCCTGCAGCAAAACGGCGGGGCACGCGATATAATCCTTATGGCAGATCACGTTCGTTACGTCCGTAAACAGCGTTTCCGCAAGATCGTCGATATATTCCAGATGTCTGGCGGTACAGGGAACCGCACCGTAGAAATGCTCCGCGTGATACGCGTTGAGCGGCGGGACCTCCCCGCCCAGAGAAGCCCAGAGCTGCACGTAATAGGAACGGACCAGCCCGATGCCGCCCAGCTCCGGATACTGCGCAAACAAATTCCGGAAGAGCCTGCTGAACGGATCGGCGATCGCTTCGGGATCCCCATAACTGTTCGGAGCATGCGGGTAAACGCCGTAATCGAAGCTGACTTCCATCGTCATGGTGCTGCGGTCAAACACGGAGATCAGGCCTTCTCCGCTGATATCAAGCTGCGCAAGGGCCTGCGCGGCATCGCGCAAGGTAAGTATCTCTGACATGATTCTTGATCCTTTCGTTTCAAAATTCAATTCTGCGGCAAACGGTCATTCGTCCGAAACGTCGCCGTCGTTTTGGGTGTAAACAGCGTCTTCGGTATCGGTATCCGTATCGCTGACGTCGTTTACGTCGCCGACGTCGGCAAGCGGCTCGGCGTTTTCCGTTTCTTCGGGCAGGCCGCCCTCCTGGATCTCCCACACGGTGGCCAGATGCGTCTGCATTTTTTTTGCGGGAATGCACATATATTTTTTGCCGTAAAGCTGCGAAAGATATTTGTGATATCCCTTCGGTCCCCAGAAATACGCGTCCTCGAATTTCATAAGGATCGGATCGCAGAATTCGCTTTTTTTCACACGTTCCCGTTTTCCGTGGCCGCCGGCCACAACGCAGGCAACGTACTCGCAGTCTTCAAACTTATAGGAAAGCCCGAACGCTTCCAGCTTTTTCAGCCAGTAATTATGGCCGATCATCCGCACCGGCAAACCGACGACCTTTTTCAGAAGCTGTCGGGATTTCCGTTTGGTGCGGTAGCTGACGGGCAGCCAGCTCAGGCCGACGATCCGTTTGAGTGTATGCGCCTTTTTGAAATGCTCGGTGGAAGCCTTCACGTCTTCGGGCAGACCGTCCAACGGAAAGATATCGATCCACGGCGGCATATAAAACGGCGGCGTGGTGAGCTTCGTCATATACTTCGTGTTGTGGATCCGGATAAACGGCCGCGTATGGATCTCCGGATGCGTCTGGATGGAACGGACCTCGTATTCTCCGAGACGCGTATCGGTAAGCTCCAGGAACCTGTAATAATCGGGTCTCGGCATAAGCACGTCGATATCATCGTCCCACGGGATAAACCCCTGATGCCGTACTGCGCCGAGCAGCGTGCCGCCCGCAAGATAATAAGTGAGCCCGTTTTCCTCACAGAAGCTGTGGAAGGCTTTCAATATCTCAAGCTCAATATCCTTCAGCTCCTGCAGCGTAATGGCCCTTCCTACGTTGTGGATGTTTTCAAGTTCATACGTCCAACTCATAATAATCTCTCCTCATTCCGATAAACATTCCCTGAGAATCGCAACAGTATGCGATAAACCCTCTTCCGCAGAAAACAGGCCGGTCCAGCCGAGAGATTCCAGTTTTTCGCTGTTCAGACTGGAATCGTCCATCGGATTGAAGGCCGCCTGCTCCTCCGAAGTAGCCGCCTCCGCCTGCAGCGCGACGCCGCCGGCTTCGGCATAATACTGTGCCATCTCACGGATCGTGATAATTGAATCCCTGTTTGAAATATTATACGCGCCGCAGTTTTCTCCGCTTGCGAGCACCCGAAGGATCGCCGAAGCACAGTCTACCGTATAACAGTAGGATCTGCGCTGCGTGCCGGCGCTCTTGAGGATCAGCGGCTCGCCTTTCGCAGCCTGATACGCAAACATGGAGGAAACCCGCCGATCCGTGGGCAGGGCCGTAGGCCCGTAGATATGCCCGGGACGGACGATGGAAACGTTTGCGCCGTACTGCTGCGCATAGCTTACACAGAGTGTTTCCGCAGAGCGCTTGCCCATAGGATAAGATGCGCGCACGTTGAGAATATCCACGTAACCGTACTCATCCTCTTTGAACGCGCCCGGATGCTCCTTTTTACCGTAGACCTCACTCGAGGAAATATACAGAACCTTTTGGGCTCCGCAGCGGGTACCGTATTTGAGCAGTTCGTAAATGCCCATATAATTTGCCATCATCGTGCCTACGGGATCCCTGACGTACGCGTCCGGCGAAGCGTTGCTTGCCGCGTGGATGATCGCATCCGCCTTGAAATCGAAGGTGACCGGATCGAAGGCGTTATAATAAACGATGGATAAATGCGGATCCGGATCGAAGCGCTCCACCGTCTCGTTATAATCGTAAACCGCGGCGATCACGCGGATATCTGCGTGATGTTCCCGGTTATAGGAGAGCAGCAGATCCGTTACGGCCGTACCGATCAGACCCGAGGCGCCGGTCAGAAGCACGGTTTTGCCCGAAAGAGCGGAAAAATCGTTTGCTTTTGCCGCACGCAGCAGATCGGCGCGGTAAAGCTCGTTCTGATAAAGAAACATGCGGGCCCTCCTTTATATGATATGCTTTGACCAGCTTGTATCCGAAGAATGGAGCAGCGCGGTAAAAATCAACAGATCGTCCCTCGTCGTGATTTTGATATTGGTTTCGGAACCCTTGGAAAAGTACACCGGCTCTCCCAGTTGATTCATCAGCGTGCAGCTTGCGGCGGTATTCGTGATCCCGCGCTTTTCAGCCTCGGCATGCGCCCAAAGCAGCTTATCGAGTTTGTAGGTATGCGGCGTTTGCGTGCGGAAGAGCATTTCCCGCGGGATCGACGTTTTGGAGGACGAACCGCCGTCTTCACTGTAAAACACCGCTTCCACGCAGGGGATCGCCGCAACCGCGCTGCCGTGATCCATAAACGTGGCGATACTGTCGGAAATAATATCGGGGGAAACCAGACAGCGGTTGCCGTCGTGAACCATCACGGTAACGTCCTCGTCAGGCAGCGCCTCACGGATCCGGAACAACCCGTTTCTGATCGATTCCTGCCCCGTTGCGCCGCCCGGAATCACCCAGCGAAGCTTGGTGATCTTATATTTTTCCGCGTAATCCTTCAGCACTTCGATCCATGAAGGGATCGTGACGCAGACGATCGCATCGATGCTGGGATGCCGCTGAAACGCTTCAAGCGTGTATATGATCAGCGGTTTATCGTCCACATGCAGAAACTGCTTGGGAATATCCAGCCCCATTCTCGTGCCGCTGCCGGCGGCCGTGAGCAATGCTACTACCATTTCAACACCTCGGTTTTCTGTTTAACGGGAAACCGCCCGTTTCCTTTTAATAAAAATGATGACAACGCCCGCCGATTCTGTCCTCAGCCAAAACGGCGACGGCGGAAACAAAAGCGGGCTCCCGCGCCGCAGACGCCGCGGCGCGGGCGCTTTCCTGTAAATTATACCCCTTAATACGCAAAATATCAAGTATATTCTTTGATTTCGGACCTTTTTTGATTCCCGGGATCCCTTATCTCCGGGGTTCCCGCTTAACGCACCCTACGATCACACCGCAGACGCGGTCCGTATCCTCGGGCGTGAGCTCCGCGTACAGCGGCAGGCAGAGCACGGTTTCGGCCACGCGCGCGGCCACGGGGGTATCTTCGGCGCGGTACCGGCCGCAAAGCGCCGGTGAAAGGCTCGTAAGCGGGTAAAAATACCGGCGGGCGGAGATCTCCGCGGCGGCAAGGGCGTCCCGCAGTGCATCCCGTGTGCAGCCGAACACGGCCGGATCCACGAGCACCGGGAAATAGGCGTAATTGCTTTCGGTACCGGGCTGTACCGGCGGCAGCGTGAGTCCTCTGACGCCGGAAAGACGTTCGCGGTAACGTTCGGCCGCTTCTTTGCGGGCGGCGATATTCCGGGGCAGATACCGCAGATTGCACAGGCCCATGGCGGCGGAAAGCTCGTTCATTTTGGCGTTGGGGCCGATCGCTTCCGGCGTTTCCCCGGCAAGACCGAAGTTTTTCCAGCGGTTGAACGCCTGCAGATCTGCGGCGTCGCGGAACACGGCCGCGCCGCCCTCCGCGGTGTGGAACACCTTGGTGGCGTGGAAGCTGAACATGGCCGCATCCCCGAAGGCGGCGGCGCTGACACCGTTTTTGGCAACGCCGAAGGCATGGGCCGCGTCGTAGATCACTTTGAGGCCGTGCCTTTGCGCCACGGCGTCGATCTCCTGCGTATGGCAGAGATTGCCGAACACGTGCACCGGCAGAATGGCCGAGGTGCGGGGCGTAATCAGGGCCTCGAGCTTTGCGGGGTCCAGCGTGTAATCGTACGGATCGATATCGCAGAACACGGGTGTCAGCCCCCGGCGGAGGATGGCGTTGGTGGTGGAGGCAAAGGTGAACGGGGTGGTGATCACCTCGCCGCCGGGCTCCGTCACGTCCAATATGCCCTCCAGCGCCTGATGGCCGTTGACGCAGAGGGCAAGGTTTTCCACGTCCAGATACGTGCGGAGGGCTGCTTCCAGCGCCTGATGCTTTTCGCCGCCGTTGGTGAGCATGCGGCTCTCCCACAGCGGGCGGATCTCTTCCATATACGCCTCTATGGGCGGCATGGAGGATCTTGTGACTTCGATTTTATGCAGCATAGCTTCCCCCTTATTTCAGCATCCGGCGTTTTACGCCCTCAAACAGCGCGTTTCCGGCGCCCCGGAACGTGCCGAAGAACAGCACGGCGGCCCGGAACGCCGCTTTTTCTTTTGCGGGCAGGCGCGCGGCGTAGGCCAGCGCGTTCTTTTTTGCCTCCGGCGCAAAGGCCTTGCGGTATTCGGTGAGCCACAGATGGGCGAGATGGAAATCCACGTCCGCCCGGAAGCGGCCGCCGGTCTCCGTATCGAAGGCGGCCAGCCAAGCCGTTTCGGCGGCCACGTGCCTGTGATCCGTTTCGTTTTTGTGTCCGGCGGTCCAGGAATCGCCCATGGCGAAGCGGTAAGCACCCCAGAGCGCATCGATATACCACACCTTGCCGGAGGCGGCGGCCAGCGCCTGCAACGGATAATCGTATACGTCCGCAGCCTTACGGAAGGGCGGCCACGCATCGGCAATATCGCGCCGCACCATGAGAGAGACCGTGGGGCAGAACATGCCCCCGCGGCGGATCACCTGCGAGGCGGGCACGCAGCCCGTCTCTTTCACCGGACGGAAGACCCGCGTTTCGCCGTTTTCCCGCAGCTCCGTGACCGCGTGGAAGCTCATGGCGATTTCCGGATCCGCCAGCATGGCGGCCGTCTGCAGACGGAGTTTATCGGGGCTGGTCCAGTAATCGTCCCCCTCGCAGATCGCGATAAAGCGGCCGCGGTGCAGGGGCGTGATGAACGTTTCGGCGATATTGCAGGTATGATACTGATTTACTTCCTGCAGCACGGGCACGATGATATCCGGGTATTTTTCGGCATAGGCGCGGATGATCCCGGCGCTGCCGTCCGTGGAAGCGTCGTCGTGCACGATGAGCTCAAACGGAAAATCCGTTTGCTGCGTTACGATGCTCTCTATGGCCCGGCCCACGGTTTTCTCCTGATTATAGCACAGGCATACCACCGTGACCAGCGGCTCTTCGTTACGGTTCATAGGTTCTGTAGGCTCCGCTCAATATATTCTCCCACCAGTCGCGGTGGGCAAGATACCACTCCACGGTACGGGCAAGGCCGGTTTCAAAATCCGTTTGCGGCTCCCAGCCGAGCTCCCGGCGGATCTTGGAGGGATCGATGGCATAGCGCAGATCGTGGCCCTTGCGGTCCTCCACGAACGTGATCAGGCTTTCGTCCTTCCCCAGCAGGCGGCAGATCTCCCGTACGATATCGATATTGGCTTTTTCGTTCCGGCCGCCCACGTTGTAGACCTCGCCCGGGGTGCCCCGGTGCAGAATGAGATCGATGGCGCGGCAGTGATCCTCCGTAAACAGCCAGTCCCGCACGTTTCTGCCGGTGCCGTACACGGGCAGGGGCCGGTCGCGCAGGGCGTTCGTGATCATCAGGGGGATCAGCTTTTCCGGGAACTGATACGGCCCGTAGTTATTGGAACAGCGGCTGAGCGTGACCGGCAGCCCGTAGGTGCGGAAATACGCGCCTGCCAGCAGATCCGCCGAGGCCTTGGAGGCGGAATAGGGCGAACTGGCCTTTATGGGCGTTTGCTCCGTAAACAGCAGCTCGGGCCGGTCCAGCGGCAGATCGCCGTACACCTCGTCCGTGGATACCTGATGGAACCGGGAAACGCGGTATTTGCGGCACAGCTCCAACAGCACCCCCGTGCCCAGCACGTTGGTTTCCAGAAACACCGCGGGCGTTTCAATGGAGCGGTCCACGTGGCTTTCGGCGGCGAAATGGACCACCGCGTCCGGCGTCTCCTCCGCAAAGAGCGCGTCCATGGCGGCGCGGTCCCGGATATCCGCCTTAACGAAACGGAAGTCCGGTTCCCCCAGAACGGGGGCGAGGGTTGCGAGGTTGCCCGCGTAGGTCAGGCTGTCCACGCACACCAGCCGGTACCCGGGATGCGCCTTACGCATATAAAAGATGAAATTCGCGCCGATAAACCCGGCGCCGCCGGTAATGAGAAGGGTCATGATGATTTTTCCTTTTATCATTTATCTTTCAGATAATTTTTCCTTCCGCCACGCGCTTCAGGTACCCGCCGTAGGGGGAATTGCCGTAGGATTCCGCCGCGGCGAACAGGGCGGCCCGTGAGATCCAGCCCTTGCGGTAGGCGATCTCCTCCGGCGCGGAGATAACGAGGCCCTGATGCTTCTGTATGGACTGCACGAACACGGAGGCGTCCAGAAGGCTGTCTACGGTACCGGCGTCCATCCAGGCGAAGCCGCGGCCGAAAAGCTGGGCCTTCAGCGCGCCGGCCTCCAGATACAGCCGGTTGAGATCGGTGATCTCCAGCTCGCCGCGCGGGGAGGGCTGCAGACGCCTTGCAAAATCGCACACGCGGCCGTCGTAAAAATACAGGCCGGTGACGCAGTAATTCGATTTGGGCTGCGCGGGCTTTTCCTCCAGCGAAAGGACGTTCAGATCGCCGTCGAACTCCACGATGCCGAAGCGGGAGGGATCGGGCACCGGATAGGCGAAGATGGTGGCATACCCTTCCCCGGCGTTTTTCACGGCCTCGGCAAGATTGCGCGAAAAATAGCCGCCGTAAAAGATATTATCGCCCAGAACGAGGGCCGCGGGCTCCCCCGCGAGATAGTCCTCCGCGATCAGGAAAGCCTCCGCAATGCCCGCGGGGCGCTGCTGCTGCGCGTAGCTGAACCGCATGCCGAACTGGCTGCCGTCCCCCAGCAGGGTGCGGAAACGGTTGCTGTCCACGGGCGTGGATATGATG